>Ga0209542_10003061_pt1 | contig 36342 bp, 32 predicted proteins | sample RifCSPhighO2_01_FD_184028 | JGI IMG/M metagenome (GOLD analysis project Ga0209542, IMG submission 184028) | Soil microbial communities from Rifle, Colorado - Rifle CSP2_plank highO2_0.1 (SPAdes) (version 2) | ecosystem: Environmental > Terrestrial > Deep subsurface > Rock core/Sediment ...
CTTTTGCGCCCTACGTAGTTTTCTCTCTGGCCTTTTTTGCTCGGCGGAAGTATTTACTGTCCGGAATATTTTTTGCGTTGGCAGTATTGATGAAATGGATTGCTATGATGATGCTACCGATATTTATATTTTATTTCATAATTAAAAAAGGGCGGCAGTATAAAATTGACACTCAAATATTCAAATTCTTGGGTGCCATGACGTCCGTGTTTGGCTTGTTAATTGTTGTTTTTTTGATTGATCATTTGTCTTTACTTTCTTTGGTTGAATCTTTAAAAATAGCTTTCAGCCATGGTGCTTGGATTTTAACAGCAGACGCTTTAAATTTCTGGTGGTTTATTCAATTTGCTGTCATTACACCGTTATATCCTGAGACGTCTGCAATGGTTATACAAAATAATATGCTTATTTTCGCATCAATTTCTGCGATGATTTTTCTGTTAGTATTCATAGCAATCTTGAAAAGTTTTTTAAAAAGAAAGAAGGACATTGGCAGTTTGCTCGAGGCGAGCTTGATGGTAAGTTGGAGTTACTTCATCTTGAGAACCGGTGTGCACAGTAACCACTTATTTATTGCGGTACTTGCCGCTTTGTGTTTGGCTCTAATTAACACTAGTAAGAGTAATATAGGAAGGTATCTATTGCTGAGTTTTTTTGCCCTAGCTCCTGTCTTAAATGGAGGATTTCCCGTTAGGGGCGGTTTTATTGAATTTCCTGTAAATATCTTGCTTCTGACACTATTAGCTGCTTTCCACGTTTTGATTTATCTTGTTTATCTTAGAAAGTATTTGGCTGGAAGTGAATAAGCAAAGCTTTTCTTCGAATAAACATTTGGATATAAGCAAAGCTTTTCTTCGAATAAGTATTATCCTGCCGGTTTACAACGAATCCGAAAATATCGAAGAGCAAATAAAACAGATTGAAGAAGCAGTAAAGATTGACCACGAGATACTTATTATTTATGATTTCGATGATGATAATACCATCGATACGGTTAAAAAACTCCAAAAAAGATATAGTTCCCTAAGATTAGTAAAAAATATTATTGGGCCTGGGCTTATTAATGCTATCAAAGCCGGTTTAGAAAAGTGCCACGGCGAATTGGTTGTAGTGATGCCAGCCGACCTGTCAGATAGACCGAAGACTATAAATAAAATGTATCAAAAAATAATTGATGGCTGTGATATTGTTTGTGCAACACGATATGCCAAGGGTGGTAAGAAAATCGGTGGAGGTATTTTAAAAACGAGCCTATCGAGACTTGCTGGTCTTTTGACTCCTCTACTTTTGGGAATTGCGACTACCGATATAGCCAATGGTTTTAAGATGTACAGAAAAGAAGTTTTGAAAAACATTAAAATCGAGTCAACCGGAGGATGGGAGTTTTCTATGGAGATAGTTGTGAAAGCGAATTGTTTGGGTTTTAAGATTTGTGAGGTTCCAACTGTTTGGCGAGATAGAATTTCGGGGAAATCGAAGTTTAAACTTTTAAAATGGCTTCCAAAGTACATTAGGTGGTATTTATTAGGTATTCTCCTTAGATTAAATATCTACAGGTTGGTCTTCTAATTTCATAATTTGCTTCTTAAAATTGTTGATGCCTTGATTTATTGTGTGAAGAATTTTATCTCCAAATTCTTTTCTAAATTTTTCTGTTGAAAGTCTACTGTATTGTTGCCTAGGCGCTGGTTTGTCTTTGAAAAACTCTTCGAATGTAGTTTTGGTTATCAGCTTTTCATCCAATTTAAATGCTTTAGCAATTTTTCTAAGAAATTCATAATTCGTAGTAAAATCTACCGAGGCAACATGATAAATGCCTCTTGATCTTTTTTTCAGAATTTTCGCGATTGAGTATACCAAATCGTCAACATACGTAGGACTAATCACCTGATCAATAATTCCCGAGAATTGTTTACCATATTTAAGTGATTCATACGCAAATTTTGCAAAATCTTTTTTGTGGGGATAATTTGGTGAATAAATCATTATTGTTCTTAAAACGGAATTTATTTTGGAGCATGAAAGCGTAATTTTTTCACCGACGAGTTTGCTTTTTCCATAAATGGAAATAGGATTTGTCTCATCGTTTTCTCTATATGCTCTTTTTTTAAGCCTGCCGTCAAAGACTGCATCTGTTGAAACGTAATGGAAAGGTATATTGAACTTAGCAGCCTGCTCAGCAGTGTATCTAACAGCTTGCGCGTTTAATATAAATGTTTTTTTTTGATTTAACTCTGCTTCATCGACTTTTGTAATACCAGCCAGATAAAGTATTTGGTCTGGCTGTACGTCCTTGATATTTTTTTGAACCATTTTTTTGTTTGTTAAATCTAGTTGAAAGTGGGGTGGCCCAATGATTTTAAACTGACTTTTTAAAAGCTCAGAAACACGGGCTCCTGTCATTCCGGTGATACCGTAAACTAAAATTTTCTGTCTTTCTGAGGCATTTTTTGCTTTTACCTTTGACATATGCTCTAGAATATAAGGACCTGTCGTTTTCGAGTTTCTTTATAATTTTAACTCTCAAACGCCAGAACCTTGCATTTTTGCCTTCGGCAAAAACGTACAGGAATTCCTGCGAATGGAGTATACATAAAATTTGGCATGATGAAAAGGTATCTGGTAACTGGCGGTACTGGATTTATAGGTAGAAATGTTACAAGAGCGATGGTAGGAAATGGTTACTCTACCAGAGTTTTAGATAACAATTCGAGGGGTAATTTAGAAAGCTTAAAAGATATTTCAAAAGATTTTGAATATATTTCCGGTGACATTAGAGATCCGAAAATTGTTAATCAAGCATGCAGGGGCGTGGACAGTGTAATTCATCTTGCAGCTGTAAACGGTACAAAGTTTTTTTATTCGATGCCTGAAGTTGTTCTGGATGTGTCAACACGTGGAATTATTAACTTAATCGATTCCTGTTTGTGGAATGGTGTGGAAGAAATATTTTTTGCTTCAAGTTCGGAAGTTTATCAGACACCTCCAATAGTACCAACTCCGGAGAATGTACCATTGATAGTCCCCGATTTGTTGAATCCACGTTACTCTTATGGAGGCGGGAAAATAATAAGTGAGCTTTTTATTGCAAATTATGGAAAGAAATATTTCAAAAGGGCAATAATTTTCCGCCCACATAATGTATTTGGGCCGGAAATGGGATGGGAACATGTGATTCCACAGTTTGTGATGAGAATGAGGGAACTGGTGCAGAAGAAACAAAAAGTAATTAACTTCCCTATTCAGGGAACAGGAAAGGAATCCAGAGCTTTCGTGTACATTGACGATTTCGTTAAGTGCCTTGAAATTTTAATAAAACGAGGAAAGCATCTGGAAGTTTATAACATCGGTACAGACCAAGAAATTACGATTGCTGATGTTGCACTTGAAATTGCTAATTACTTCGAACAAAAAATAAAAATATTACCGGGGAAAATTCAAAAAGGCGGCACATCAAGAAGACTTCCTGATATTTCAAAAATTAAAAAGTTGGGATTTTCCCCAAGATTTAACTTTGATGACAGTTTACAAATTACTGCCGATTGGTATAATAAAAATGCTCATCTTAAACCCCCTGCCTTAATTATTTAATGCCAAAAAATCCGTTAGCTTTTGGGTCAGGTACAAGTGTAGTAGTAAATAATTGTCAAACTTGCAGTAACTCAAAACTTTCCCCTATCCTTTTTTTAGGCTATCTTCCCCCAGTTAACTCGATGCCAAAAATTGGAAAAAGGCCAGCGGAGGAACCGAGCTACCCTGCACAATGGCTTTATTGCAATAAATGTAATTTGGTGCAATTGGGTTGTATTGTAGACCCAAAAATTTTATTTCCGAGTGAATATCCTTATACCAGCAGCACTACTAAAGTTTTGAGGGATAATTTTGCCGAGCTTTATTTTGAATCGAGTAAATTATTGAATCTTCAAAGAGGTGATTTGATAGTCGATATCGGCTCAAACGACGGTAACCTCTTATCCAATTTTCGAGATGATCACAAAGTACTAGGTATAACGCCGGAAGAAATCGGAAATATCGCTGTTGAAAACGGAATCGATACGATTATTGATTATTTCACTGATAAAGTTGTCGATAAAGTAATTAAAAGTCGCGGCAGGGCAACAGTGATAACTGCGACAAATGTTTTTGCTCATATGGAGAATATTCATCAGGTAATTAAAGATATTAAGAAATTGATGACAAAAGACGGTGTTTTTATATCTGAATCGCATTATTTATATTCACTCATAAAAACACTACAATACGACACTATTTATCACGAACACATGAGGTACTATTCACTTGCCAGTTTAAAGTACCTACTTTCAATGCACGGACTCGAGGTGTTTCATGCAAAGAAAATTCCGTCACACGGGGGATCAATGCGGGTATACGCTGCAGGACGTGGAAAACAGAAAATTTTGCCGACTGTTAAAAAAATGTTGACTATGGAAAAATCACTTGTGACAAACAAAGCTAACCTTTTGAAGTTTCAAGAAAGAGTGACAGCATCTAAACTTTCTATTTTGGCTCTTTTGAATCAATTAAAAAAACGCAAAAAGAAAATATACGGGATAGGCGCACCATCAAGGGCGAGTACTCTTATAAATTACGTTGGCATTGATGATGGAATGTTAGATTGCGTTTTGGAAATCGGCGGATCTTACAAAATCGGCAAGTACGTGCCGGGAACAGTAATTCCGGTTTTAGACGAGGAGAAGTTATATCGCGACCAACCGGATTATGCAATGCTTTTATCATGGCATATTGCAGAAGAGCTGGCGCCTAAGATTAAGGCGAAAGGTTTCCGAGGCGATTTCATTATTCCTCTACCAACGGCCAGAATTTTCAAAATTTAAATAAAATTGCAGATCTGTGATGCAATTTTACGTAATTTTTAAATCAAGTATTATAAGGGATAATCCATGAACGAAAGATTAGTTTACAAATCTTTAAAGTTCAATTGATAATATGAATAGATGAACAAGATTAATTTATTTTTAATATTTATAATTACATTAGGATTATCAATTCGTCTTTACAAGATCAATATTCCCCTTTTAGAATTTTATCCTTCCAGACAAATCCAAACTGCAGATATAGCGCGGAACTTTTTAAGAAATAATTTCAATATTTTGAATCCGACTGTTTCTTATTCTGGACCAGGGTATACTCCATTCCTGGTAGAATTTCCAGGATACAATTATTTAGTTGCTATTTTATATTTAATATTTGGTATTCACGAGGTAATCGGTAGATACGTTTCACTCGTTGGGTGGTTTTTATCTTTAATTTTAGTCTATAAGATAGCGCTCAAGATTAGCTCTAAAACTACCGCAAATATCGCTGCTTTATTTTATAGCATATCCCCTCTTTCAGTTCTCATAAGCCGTAGTTTCCAACCTGATCAATGGATGCTGACGTTTTCTCTTGCCGGTATTTATTCAATTCTATTATGGCAGAGGAAGAAAATGTTTTATTTTTATTTAAGTGCAGTTTTTGTCTCTGTTTCTATATTAGCAAAAATTCCCGCAGTGATTTTTACATTAATTCCAATATCTTATTTAGTTTTAAAATCGAAAAAAGATTCATTTAAAATCCGCAATTATCTTTACTTAACTATTTCGCTCTTGCCTGGGACTTTCTGGTTCATATATACATATTTTAGAAATATATCTGGACTACCAACGTCGGGAATTTTCTCTTTATCGAATTGGTTCGGTTTCGAGGTATTTTTGAATCCCAAATATTATTTAAATATTTTTGGTTTCGAATACAACCTAGTTCTTTTGCCAATCGGAATTATTCTTTTTGTAATTGGAATTTTTCAAAAGTTAAAACCCAACCAAAAGTTTCTTTATTTTTGGCTGGGTGGCGTCATCTTATATTTTCTTATCTTTAATAAACATAATATGACTCACGAATATTACCATCTACCTTTTTTACCAATTGCAGTTTTGTTCATTGGGTTTGCCGGTGAAAAAGTCTGGACAGCTATTTATATTAATGTTGTCTTAAGGGGCATTTTAATTTCTGTTCTATTTTTTACTATATTTTTGTTAATGATATTTCCGACCTATCAAAGAGCATATAAGCCAATAGACAGGTTTAGTTATGTTACTACTGCCGCCGTTAAAATTAGAAGTGTTACAAAACCAAGCGACCTGATTATCGGTTCAATGGATTCCGGGCCTTCTCTAGTCTATTATTCAAACAGAAATGGCTGGCTGTTTGCTGTCAATAGAAAAGAAGTAGAGGCTCTATTTAATTTTTATGGAGTAAAAAACGCAAGGATTATTGACCCAATAGAAGATCTTGAAGATCTAAGAAGACAAGGAGCGGTAATTTTTGCTACAGCTAATAAAAGCCAGTTTACAGCAAATGCTACGTTTGCTAAATACATATATAGCAATTATCCAGTAATAATGGAAAATGACAATTTTATAATTTTTTCTCTTACCAGCGCTAAATAATTAATTAGTCTGTTCTTTAAAAAAAAGATCTAACATAATTTTACTAGCTAAATATACGTTGATAAAGAAAAAGATAAAGAACCCTGTATTGCTAATAATTGTATAAGAAAATATTTGATTTACTTGACTATTAAAAGTTGGTAGAGCACTAAAGTAATCAGGATTAAGTGGTGCGAATAAACCCATCTGAAGATGATTTGCGAGCAGTTTATAGGATGCTAAGCTAAAAGCTTGGACTATTAGAACAATTGCACAAATTTTAAACTTTTTGAACCAAAGTAATACGAGTGGCATTTCCCAAACGAGATAATGAAAGGACATTTTGGGATAAAATGCATATACTAATAGTACAGCTGACAATGATAAACCAATAACCAATCTATATTTATCTTTAATTTTTATTGAACTCGCCAAAGCGAAAATTGCAAACAGAGTAAAAGTAAGCACTACATATTTTAGATATTGAGAATATAGCGGCCAACCTACAAGCGGAACACTTCGGTTTAAATAGATTTTAGGTAAGAAAGAATACACAGCCCAAAAGGGGTTGTGTATTAATGTTGGAAGAAGGGATATTAAGTACGGAATAGATGAAATCAATGCAAGTTTAAGGCGAAATGCCCATGTTTTTGCATATACTAAAATGATAATTAATATGAAAAGGAAGGCATAATTTTTATATGCTGCTGCAATTCCAAGAGTAAATATTCCTAAATATAAGTTATTTTTAAATATCAAAATGCCCAACAAGACAAAGAGTGACGGAATGATGTCATATTGTCCTATTAGGTATGTTGAATATATATGGACAGGGTTAAATAACCACAGAAGTGTTAGTGTTTGTGCTTGGACGCGATTTTTTACAAATTTTATAAAAGAAAATACCGCTAATATATCAATTATTAAATATGGTAATTTTGCTAAAAATAAATCTTTGAATATATGTACATTTCGGGATGTCTTTATAAAATCCGCTGCTTGCCCTTGAAAACCGGATATTTCTAGGTTGTAAAGAACCATCATCCAATTAGAAAAAGTGGATGAAAAATAACTATAAACATGTTGAAAAGAGCCAAAAGTGAAATACGTTAATGGCGGATAGTACAAGTAGGATGCATTCGGTAAATTTTTTGAAAAATAATAATATATATCATATACATTCTTTTCCTTCATCAGAGCAGGAAATATGTTAATAAAGAAAAGGTCATAATGGACTGATATAGGCATTAATATCAATCTTATGAGAAGTGCGATTATTAATAGAAGACTAAAGATTGCCGATCCCTTTGTAAATGAAACCATGTTTTTGAGCTAAGCTTTTGTCGAAATAATTTTTTCCATCAACTAGTATTTTGTTTTTGACAAGCTTAGATAGCTTTTTAAGACTTAGGTGTTTGTATTCTTTATGGCCGACAGTGAGAACTATACAATCAGCGTCTTTTATTTTACCTAACAAATTTGTATTAAGGCCCTCTACATTAGGATCATGAATCGTATATTTAATTTTACATAATTTCAGAAGATCTAGAAGCATTTGAGAGGGAGAATTTCTTACGTCGTCTGAATCTTCGACATAAGAATACCCAAGCACACATACTTTTGCCTTTTTCGGGTTAATATTTTCTTCCCTTAATGTTATTTTTATTAGTTCGAGTAAGTGGGCTGGCATTGAATCATTCGTCTTTCTAGCGTCTTTGACAATGGAAAGATGTTCTGTACCGACGCTTGATAATAAAAGCCATGGATCTTTAGGTATGCAATGGCCACCGACACCCGGGCTTGGCTTATGCAGATCATGGAAGGGAGATTTATTAACCAGTTCACGCACTTTCCAAATATTTACGCCTAATTCTTCGCATGCTAAAGCCATCTGGTTTGCAAAAGCGATATTAACATCCCTAAATGTGTTCTCAACGGTTTTAACGGTTTCTGCTGTAGTTAAATCGACAAAATCTAACGCTCCACTTGTTATGTCTTGATAAAACTTTTTCATTTCATGTTTAATTTTTTCATCGGAAATTCCTATTACGCGAGGTAAGGTGGTGAGTTGTTCAAAAATATGGTTTGGTCTTATTCTTTCGGGAACTGCAGCAACAAAGAAATCCTTATTAATTTTTAGATTTGAACCTTTTTCTAAGGTAGGAATGACTAGATTGACGCAAGTCCTGGGTGAAACTGTTGATTCAATAACTACTATCGAATTACGGCGTAAAAATTTTGCTGTACTCCCTAGTGCGGCTGTTAAGGATTTGTAGTTTGGTTTTTTATCGTATATGGGAGTGTCAACGCAAATAAAGATAACTTGTGAATTTTTAATATCTTCAAACGAGGATGAAAATGTTATTGTCTTACGCTTAGTTTCCCTTTTTAAGTAATTTTTAAAATGTGGCTCATTTTGGGCAAATGGCAGCTTTTTTTTTATGAGCGACTTAATCTTTTCAGCGTCAATGTCGATTGCTACTACCCGGTAATTGAGTTGGCTTAATCTTAAAGTGAGCGGCAATCCGACGTAGCCCAAACCGATAACAGTAAGTTTTTTCATTTATATATTTTATTCTTTTGACCCGATAACTCTAATTTTAGTGCGATTTCCAATGCACTCAGGCCTTCTTTGCATGAAACTGGTACTGTCGTTCTCTTTTCTAGGGAATTAACAAAAGCTTTTAGTTCAATTTGTAGCGGTTCCTTCGCCTCAAAAGCTATTTTTATTACGTCCGCAACTGCATATGGTGTCTGATTGCTGCTGTTTTTGAATAAATTACTGTTTTGCCTATAGAAAAATAGTTCTTGGGTAATATAGTTAGCAACATACATTCCATTTTCGCCCATAACTGTTAAATTCCTAAATTTAGATGGATGAAGCCAGCTTACTTCTATTATACCTATGGCTCCACCGTCGAATTTTAATAAAGCGCTCATAATATCAACTTTTTTGTGAAGAATTTTGCCTGTTTCGGCGTATAGTCTATGTATTTTTTTATTTAATATGTGACATATAACATCTATGTCGTGCGTGGCTAAATCAATTATTGCCGAAACATCCTGAGGTCTGTTTACAGGTGGGGAAAATCTTTGAGCGTGAATTTTTATTATCTTACCCAGTTCGCCAGTGTTTACTCTTTGTTTAATCTCGTTTACAACGGGATTAAATCTTTCTATATGGCCAACCATTAAGGGGATTTTGGTTTTTTTTAACATAGCAAGTAAACTTTTTGCTTGATAAACTGTTTCGGTAATAGGTTTTTCAATAAAAGTTGGAATTTTTCGACTAATACATATTTTTGCAAGCTGGTAATGTAAGACTGTTGGGGCTGCAATAGTTACAAAATCTACGTTTTCCTCAGCAAGGGCTTCTTCTAAGGATTCGTATGTAATCACTTTATACATCCGCCCAATTGTTCTGGCTGCTTTGACATTTGGATCGGCTACCGCCGCCAAAGTGACATTTTCCATAGAACTGAGAATCCTAGCGTGATTTTTGCCCATATATCCTAAGCCGACTATAAGTGCTTTAAGGTTGCTCATGTTTAAAATACTCCGTGAGACTAGTTATCGATCTTAATATTTTGTGCGGTTTATAAGATTTAAGCATTTCACGGTTAGAATAGCCCATTGTAACAGCAAAAAAGGGCAATCCTAAATTTTTAGCAAGAAGAGCATCGTCTAACCCATCACCTACGTAGATTGTCTGAGAAATTTTGCCATATTGCCGAAGCCATTTGGTAATTTTTTTTATTTCCTTCTTGCTTTGATCTTTTTTGGCTAACATTAGAGATTTGTATTTTACTATCCCCAGTTTTTCGAGTTCTAGTTTGAGGTATTTTTTTCTATTCCTTGCTGTAAGCAGGAGAACACTCGCTTTTTGTGATATTTGTTCTAAAGTATTCGAGGCATTTTTGATTTGTTTGTCATAATTTAGATATTTTGGAATTTCTATTCTTGATAACTTATAGGGTAAGAACGATTGAAAATTTTTATCTGGATTTAATAATTCTAGAATATCAGTGTCTTTAAAACCTTCGCGCCTTTTATGCCGGTAATCTTTCAAGCTCGTAATTTTGCATTTGTAATCTTTTGCGTAATCTTTTAAGACTTGATAATGCCTGGGAAAATAATCTATTAGCACTCCATCAACATCTAGGATGCATACCTTCGCGATCATTTGAAAATCTCAGCTGATTTGTATTTGAGTTTTTCTTCGGAAACTAGAACAGCTGGACAATCTATGTGCCGAATCCAGTAGAGATCTTTCTCGAGGAAATTATATTTTTTCTGCGGCGGGAGTTTTTCTCCAAATGTTAATTTAACCATATGATATGGTTGATTAAGTCCTGCTTTAGAATAAAAAAAGGTAGTTGCAAAAAATCTACCTCCATTTATTTCTGTTGGAGTTATGTTGCCTTTTTTATCCTCCATTAAATCAACACTGTAAACACCATGTGGCCTAGGGTCTACGGAAAGTATGCTCTTTGTTGCGGCAACATTTAATTTTTTATTATGAACAGTTTTTGTAACAGCCGAGGTACCGGTTCTGCCGGAAGGGGAGATGTGAGGAAATATGTATTCAATTCTTTCCCTGCCTTGAGAATTAATTAATTTGCCATTAAACCATAGCGATTGGAAAGCATATTCCTTACCAGGTAGAAATGGTTGTACAATAAAAGGCCAGTTAGATTTTCTTGCACGCCAATATTTCATCCAAAATACTCCGGTATTTATATTTTCTACCAGAGTTGCTCCCCTTGCCCCTGCGCCAGTTTTCGCACGCATCCATATGGGGAGGCCAATCTTTTTAGCAGCATTTTTTAAGTCCTTCCCGTTATTAACTTCTAATGTTTTGAAATTGTGCAAGCCAGCTTTATGCCAAATTATTGCAGATTCAAGTTTATCTTGAAGGATGTCAATAACTTCTTTTTTTGGAAGGCATACAAGAACGTCAAGTTCATCACGCATTGCAGAAAGAGCGCTTACCTCTTGGTCAGGTTGAGCGTGCACAAAGTCTATTTTTTCTTTTGCAATGATTTTTTTAATAGACTCTTTATATCCAACCTCATGGTAACTAGGAATATTGTAATATTTATCAAGATCGGGCCATTCCAGATGAAATTTGTTTGCGTCTGTCCCGACCAGATATAGTTTTTCTTTTGTTAGTCTCAGTGAATTGACGACGTTAACTCCCGGCGGTCCAGCGGCTCCTAAAATTAATATCCTTTTAATATTTTTCTTTACTCTAGCCATGATTTGTAGGTAATAGGGATTTCTAAAATCCATGATTTTTTGCTTTTAATAGCTTTTTTAAGTGCTGTTTTGAATTCAGCTTTGGTGCGAATATATGCACCTTTCATGCCGAATGCCTGAGCAAGTTTAACAAAATCAGGATTGCCTATCTCAACACCTATGTGATTATTAAATTCGTTAAGATGCATTCTCTTTATTAATCCGAGGTTATTATCTTTAAAAACAATAAATGTAATATTTGTTCCGCTCCTCGTGCTCGTTTCCAGTTCCTGGAGGTTCATCAAAAAACCACCGTCACCGGAAATGGAGATTACAGTACTCTTTGGATTTGCCAGCTTAACACCTATTGCGGCGGGGACGGAAAAACCCATTGATGACAATCCATTCGAAAAGAATACTGAATTAGGTCTATCTGTTTTTAGACATAAGCCTACTGCATATTTGTTCAGTCCAACGTCAGCCGTAACTATCCATTTTTGGCCAAGGGAAGAAATTGCGTCCATAATGTCCTCGGGAGTAAGTTTATTTTTTGATTTAACATTCTTGGACCTAATTTTTTTAGCTATCTCTTTTCGAACTTTAGGAACATTTATCCATAGCTTTGATGAGAGTGTGTGGTTTATGGGTATAATATAATCTAATGTTTCAGCTTCTAATTTACTAATGATTATATCTGGTTTATAGAAAATACCTTCCGTATGTATACTATCTTCAAAACTAATTACGCTTTTCTTATTTCCCATTTTCCATATATCCGGCTTGATACCTTCAACATAGTCAAATCCTATCAGGATTACTAAATTTGCTTTCTCAAAGATTTCTATCAACTGGTTTTTTGCATGTCTGGACATTACTCCCAGTGATAATGGGTGAGACTCGGGAATGGCCCCTTTACCCATGTATGTTGTGAAGGTAGGTATATTATGCATTTCTATAAATTTTAAAAGGCTCTTGTTTAACTTTTTCCTATTTACAAGATTACCTACTATTGCTATAGGAGCTTTTGATTCATTTAATAATTTTGCCACAATATTTAGCAATTTTTTGTTTATTATTTTTTTAGGAATTTCAGCAGCAAACTTTTTCGAATTGGGAAACTGATAGACTTCGCTTCGCAAGACATCCTTTGGCAATGTAATGTGTACAGGCCCAGGTCTTTCTCTTAGTGCGATCTGCAAGGCATCATTAAGAATGTTGGGTATCATTTCGGCGTTTTCGACTGTGACAGCGAACTTTGTGATTGGTTCAAAAATTTTTGTCAAATCTAAGTATTGATGGGCTCCTTTGTGTAATTCACTTAACTCTACTTGATCAGAAAACGCTATTACCGGTGACCGATCTAAAAAAGCGTTTGCAATCCCAGTCATAAGATTAGTTCCACCTGGTCCTAAGGTTGAATAACAAACTCCAAATTTGCCGCTTGTTCTGGCGTATGCATCAGCCATAAAAGCTGCTCCCTGTTCATGTCTCGTTGTAATAAACTTGATTTTTTTAGAAAAAAGCGATTTGAATATAGCAGTTTCGTCACCGGGATGGCCAAATATGTATTCAACATTATTTTCCAGTAATGTCTTTACTAGTAAATCTGCTCCTGTCATGCGAGTGAATATTCTATTACAAACTCCTCTAGTTTGGAATGGTTAGTGTAGTGCAAACATACTTTTTGCATGCCCTAGGCAGTGACTTAGTTATTATAAAAAGTCGTTTATTGATTGGTAAATTTTAAAAGCAGCATGGCCATCACCAAAATGTTTCATATATGGTTTCCCTTTAGGTTTTATTTTAAAAGCGTGAGTAATTTTCTCCACATCGTCTCCAATTAACTGGTTCCACTGACCCTCTAAGGTCTGTGTCCAGGCGGTTTTAGGTAAAAGGTTAATGCAGGGTGTTCCAGACCAGTATGCTTCTTTTTGCACGCCCCCGGAATCTGTTATTACCCGATAACAATTTGATTCTAACCAAATCATTTGTGTATATGATACGGGAGCAATAGTAATAAAGTTTTTTGGCAGGTCGATTGCATAAATACTCAAATATTTTTTAGCCCTCTGATGCATTGGCCAAACAATTGTAGTATTTAATTTTCCCAAAGTTTTTATTATTTGCTTGAATCTTGTTTGATTATTAGTATTTTCTGCTCTGTGGATCGTTAAGAGTACGAATTCTTTAGGCAAATAAACTGAAGGCGAATTGGCTTCCTTTATTTTTCTTAAAAACAAATCCAGCATTAAATCACCAGTAAAAACAACTTTTCCATGGATCTTCTCATGCTTCAAATTGGAAACGGCTAATTTTGTCGCACAACAATTTAGGCTTGCGAGCTGATCGCATATAATTCTGTTCTCTTCTTCTTGCATTCCATTTATTAAAGTCCGCTCCCCTGCCTCTATGTGCACAAATGGTATGTCTAATTTTGAAGCACAAATTGCAGCTGCGAGTGTTGAGTTTGTGTCTCCAAATATTGTTATTAATTTTGGCTTTATTTTAAGTAAATGCTTTTCAAGTTCAATTATCATTTTACCTGTTTGGAAAGCTTGACTTCCAGAGTTAATTCCCAAATTAATATCTGGGTTTCTCAAGTTAAGATCATTAAATATATTTTCCGAAAGTTCAACATCGTAATGCTGTCCTGTGTGAATAATTGTTTCTTGAACAGAGTTTTTCTTATATTCTTCGCTAAGAAGAGCAGACTTAATAAAATTTGGCCGAGTACCTACTACAGTTACAACATTTTTCATATGTTGTAGCGGCCTATAAAATATCTTTGGTACATTGTTAGGTGATTAATTATTGTTTTTGTGACTTTCATTTTACTTTTACCAATTCTTTTTCTCCAATCTAAAACAGTAGGCACTTCGCAAACTTTTGCTCCAAGTTTATCAAGTTTTATGAGAAACTCTACAACTCCAGAGAAGCCTGGGTCTGAAATAAGATTTTTATTGTAAGCTCTTAAGGCTTTCTTGAGGATTTTTGAACTATAAACACGATAAAACGAAGAGTAGGTTTTAACATTTGGTATTCTGAAAATTAACGTATCAAGATAATTGGCTGTGTAAGTTAGAATTTTCCTATTAATATCCAGTCCAATAAATCGACCTCCTTTTGCAAAAGGAGATGCCAATACTATATCAAACAGTTCGGATTTTGAGATCATACTTGGAAGTTTTTTAAAATCTGATGAACTGTCTGCTTCCATTGTTACAACTATATCTTCTTCCTTAAGACGTGGAATGACGCTTCGGAAGCCTATGTTGAATGCATAGCCCGGACCTTTATTTTGGTAATAACCGATTCGATTTATTGGAAACTTTTTTGAAAGTTTATCTATAACTTTTATAGTTTCGTCTGTCGAGCCATCATCAATTATAACTATCTTATATTTATTAGGTTTAACGCTTTTTGATATATTTATTGCAAGATTTTTGATATTTGGGGCATCTTCATATGACGGTATTAAAAAATAAATCATATTGGGTTGTTTATATACCACTGTATAGTCTGCTCTAGACCTGATTGTAAAGTTGTCTTAGGAGACCAATTTAATATTCTTTTTGCCTTTGTTATATCCGGGACTCTTTTAATAACGTCCTCATATCGTTTACCGGTAAATGAATTATAAGGAACCTTTTTTACTTTTAGTTTTTTATTCAACATCTTTGCTATGAGTTTTGCAAATTGTAAAATGGAAATTTCAAATTTGGTCCCAATGTTTATCACTTGCCCGTTTGCTTTTTGCGATTTAATTGATTTAATAATTGCACTAACTGCGTCGTCAATGAAAGTGAATGTCCTAGTTTGTTTGCCATCTCCATGCATTCCCACCTCTTTTTTTTGGAGAATGAGATCTATAAAAAGAGATTGGGGTCCACCCCACCAGCTTCTATGTTGTCTGGGCCCGAAGACCCCAAATAGTCTTAAGATTACAAAGGGCACTTGGTATTCTTCGTAGTAGGCAAAGCAGAGATGTTCATCAAAAATTTTTGAAACAGCGTAAGCCCATCTTGCAACTTCCGAAGATCCGATTACTAAATCCGAATCCTCCCGAAAAGGGAGTATTGTATTTTTTCCATAAACGTCGGAGGTTGAAGCAAATACAACTTTAGCTCTGGTTTTCTTTGCAATTTCCAGAATATTTTCTGTGCCTTTTGTATTGGTTAGTAAAATTTCTAATCTGTTACCGTACCTTGGAATTTTACCTGCTGCTAAATGAACTATGACATGTGCCGGGGATAATATTTTCTGTATTTTATTGTAATCCAGTACATCTACTTTATTAAATGAAAATTTATCGTTTTTCAGTAAATCATTTATATTTTTCTTACTGCCCTTGGATAAATTGTCAATTCCAATGACTTTGAATCCTAGGCGGATAAGTTTTTCACACAAATGGCAACCTATAAACCCTGCAGCGCCGGTCACTCCTATTGTTAAATTATTTTTAAGCATGAAATTGGGGCAATTTTAACATAAAAAGCTAAACTATTTAAATTTTATATAATGTATATGAATTGTTCTTATAAATAACTTCCAGATTAACTTTTTGACTCGTTTTTGTTATTAAATAATTGAAGTAATACTTTTTCTTTAACAGTAAAAAATCTTGTTCTTTTAAAAGATCGTAATTTGATATATCTTTCATCAAATTTGACCAGTAACTTGCATATTGCTGATTATAAATTACTACTGCTCCATCTTTTGAATCACCGACTATTTGCCTTTGGGAAAATATTCTAAATCCGGTTTCTTTTGGTGGTACTAAAAACATGGCAGATTTCTGGGTATTTTGATTTGCCCATTTTTGAAGATTGATCCAGTCATTCTCTTTTTTAGGAAACTGTATCTTATTTTGTAGGTTTAAATAAGAACCAAAATTAAGTATAATATATGTCAATAAGATAAGAATCGTTATTGAATATATACCGTGTTTTGATGGTTCTAATTTAGTTTTGTTTTTAGTGATAAAAAATGTAATTAAAAAAAGTATTGCAAAAATAGCAAAAAAATAAAAAAGGTTTAAGCAAAGAAAAGTAAACGTAACAATTCCCAAAATTTTCAGTATTTTATCTTTATAAGTTAAAAACAGTGGTGACAGAGATAGTGCCATATAAGCAACAAGTGTAATCGACCTGATAAGTTGGGGCTTGGCAAATCCAGGTAATTTTAGCCCCTCTAACAAAACAGCATTTATTAAAAATATAATAATTGCAATTGAACTAATTATTATTACCGATTTTTTCACGCTTTTTTTTAGTATATTTAAAAAAATCGCACACATCACAAAGTACATAAAGAAAGCACCCCATGCAGGTAGCTTCCATGTTGACGCAAACAGATAATCGTCTCGGAATTTAATTATCGAAATCCAAGCTTCGTCTCTTAATAAGAGGGAGGAGATCAAATTTCTTTGTCCTATTAAAACAATGATTAATAATAAAACTAAAGGTAAGATAATAAATTTTAATAGGGATAGTAATTTAACCTTTGCATTAAGAGTAAATACTGCTGGAATTGAAAAAATACCCGGGATGGCTGAAAGCGGATGAAACAACAAAGCTATTGCAGCCAGGAGTCCGGACTTTAGATATTTTTTTTCTATTAAAAAAGACAGATAAAGTATAAGAAAAACTACTCCTATAGAACGATAACCAAAAAAAGTGTCAAATGTTTGAGTGGCCGTACCACCAATAAACTTTGGTAACATAAATGGTAAAAGAGAAAAATAGGCAAGATTTCGATCATTTAATAGAACTCTTGATAAGCGATAGATGGCTACAAAGAAACTAAATTGAAATATCAGATAGCCAGCAAAGAAGATTGTTTCAATATCTAATAATTTCGTTATAAATCCGGCTAATGGATAAAACAAAGATAGGTGTGCTGAACTTTGATTAAAAATTTGATCTTGTGTAAAAAGCGATTGGTCTGCCGATTTTAAAATGTAGGGAATGGTAATCTCTTGATCGGAATAAGCAAATTGATATCCGTGAATAAAGATTGCAATAATCGAAAAAAAGAAGATCAGAAAATATTTTTTCACCGGTTAATTTTACGATATTTAACTCACTTGGGAAATATTCACCTCATTTGTAATCGTTACACTCGCAAAGTTAAAATACCATTGTAACCTTATGAAAAACAATCAAAGTATAAAAAAAAGTTCAAAAAAAAATATTCGCATAATTCCAAGGCTGGACATCAAGGGTCCAAATGTTGTTAAGGGCATTAATCTTGAAGGATTACGAGTCGTTGGAGATCCTGTTGAATTGGCATATAAATATTACAATGATGGTGCGGATGAAATACTTTATTTGGATATTGTTGCGAGTCTATATCAGAGAAATTTCGATTTTGACCTTTTAAAATCTGTGTCGAAGAAAATATTTGTCCCCACTACGGTGGGTGGAGGAATCCGGTCGCTAAACGACATTACTAATGCACTAAGAGCAGGAGCCGACAAAATCGCCATTAATACTTATGCTGTCCACCATCCAGAATTTATTGCAGAAGCAGTGCACAAATTCGGTTCTCAATGTATCGCTCTTTCAGTTGAAGCTAAAAAGACCAATGACGGTCATTGGGAAACTTATACAGATGGTGGACGGGAAAAAACCGATATCGATTCCATTGAATGGATCAAAAAATCAATATCGCTGGGAGTTGGAGAAATTATAATAACATCAATCGATCAGGACGGTGCCAAACGAGGGTTTAATTTAGAACTGACAAATAAAGTTATTGCCATTTCACCTGTACCCGTGATTGTTTGCGGAGGAGCAGGAAGTTTGGATTCGGTTAAAAAAATGGTAGAAACATGTCATCCGGAAGCAATTTCCGCCGCATCAGTTTTTCATTATCGGGACTATTCAATTAGTGATCTAAAACGTTATTTAAAACAAAACGGCTATAACGTCAGATTATGAAAAAGGGTGGCACAAAAATTGTTATTGTTGATTACGGAGTAGGTAATTTATTTAGTTTAGCAAATGCAGTAGGACTGTTTACCCGGGATTTAGTTATTTCTGAAGACGCTAACACAATTAATAATGCCGAGGCGATTATCCTGCCAGGAGTCGGAGCATTTAAGGCCGGCATGGAAGGACTTAAAATTCGAAACTTGATTGGGACTATCAAGGCATTTGCAAAAACTAACAGACCAATATTGGGAATTTGCCTCGGGGCGCAGCTGATGTTGACAAAGGGCTATGAATTCGGAGAAATCGAGGGTTTAGACATTATTGCTGGAAAAGTTATTCCATTTCCGAAATTTAAAAATGCTGATAAGGTTCCGCATATCGGCTGGAACAAAATTTTTCCCTTTAATAAAGGACGCTGGAATGATACAATTATGCGCTCAACTGGCGTAAATATGCATGTTTACTTTGTGCATTCATACATCATTGAAACAAAGAATAAAGATAATATACTGGCATTGACTAAGTATGGTGATATGAACTTTGCTTCAGTTATAAAAAAGGGCAATATTTATGGCTGTCAGTTCCATCCGGAAAAAAGCGGGCCAGACGGACTTACAATAATTGATGAATTCATTAAGTTCGTGAAAATAAATGGTTAAAATGGTTACAACATATGGCTTGCCGACAAAAGTTGTCTATTGCAAAAAATGCGTCATTTCTAACCAAAGGCCTAATTCGACCGTAGAGTTCAAAAGTACGGGTAAAATAAAGAAGACTACAATTGGTTTTGGCAAAGATGGTGTTTGCGATGCCTGCAGGTTTGCCGATTACAAAGTAACTAAAATCGATTGGGAAAAGCGCGAAAAAGAGCTGATTGCTCTTTGTAACAAGTACCGCAGAAACGATGGTTATTACGATTGTATCATACCTGGGAGCGGAGGAAAAGATAGCGGTTTTACTGCTCACATCCTGAAAAATAAATATGGGATGAACCCGCTAACAGTAACGTGGGCACCCCATTTATATACGGAAATTGGCTGGAATAACCAGATGTCTTGGATTCAGGTTGGTGGATTTGATAATATTTTGTTCACCCCGAATGGTATTGTCCATCGACTACTGACTAAACTTGCTTTTGAAAATCTTCTGCACCCATTTCAGCCCTTCATCATTGGTCAGCGTCTAATCGCACCAAAGTTGGCTCTTCTTTATAATATTCCTTTGATCTTTTATGGCGAAAATCAAGCAGAGTATGGAAATCGATTTGAAGAAAATGACATTCCTACTATGAACGAAGAATTTTTCGCACACCGAATAACTTTAAACAATCTGTATCTCGGTGGTATTTCGGCTAAGACTCTTGTCCGTGAGAAGAAGATTGCGATTACCGACCTAAACCCTTATTTGCCTATTCCTTATTCTGAAATTAAAAAGCATCACATCAAGGTGCATTATTTGGGTTACTACTTAAAATGGGATCCACAAGAGAATTATTACTATTCTGTTGAAAATACGGGTTTTGTGGCAAACAATCAAAGAACAGAAGGTAGTTATTCTAAGTACAGTAGCATAGACGATAAGATAGATCCCTTTCATTATTACACCACATTAATTAAGTTTGGTATTGGACGGGCAACTTACGATGCTTCGCAAGAAATCAGAAATGGCAAGATAACAAGAGAAGAAGGTGTGGCATTAGTTAGACGGTATGACCAGGAATTTCCGGCAAAGTATTTTAAGGAATTTTTAGAATACATTGATATTAATGAAAATACTTTTTGGAAACATATTGACTCTGGTAGATCCTCTCATCTTTGGAAAAAAAGGGCAGGAAAATGGAGATTAAGTCATCGAGTTAGCTGATTATGCAAGATTTATTCTCAGATTACAAAATATTTAAACTAGACCCTTACAAACTTCGTAGTCGTGATTTTTTTAAGAATATGTTGGAGTATCGAAAAAGCACAATGAAAAAATTTGGGAAAGCAATTCTTTCTCCTTCTCATTTCAAATGTCCCTTATGCGGCAAAGATAAGAAATCTTCTTATCTTGATCTTGGTAAATATAAATTATTTCAGTGTAATACTTGTTCATTAGTGTCTCCCAATATTAACTTTAATAAGCTTGACAATCAGGAGGTTTATGACGATCCTTTATATGTTAAAGATACTACTCGTGAGATATTGGATACTTTCCAGTACCGAAAAAATACTTATGCTCCGGAACGTCTTTCTTATATTCTTAGCAGGGTTGATATAAAAAAAAGAAATATTAAATTACTTGATGTTGGCTGTGGACCAGGTTATTTCATAAGTTATTTAGCGGATCTGGGTATTTACTACAAGGGTTTGGAGTTTGCGGAATTTCTTGTGAAGATTTGTAAAGAAAAAGGATTAAATGTTGAGAAAAACGATGTCAGTGAAGAAAAAAATAACTCATATAACATAATTACTCTATTTGACGTCGTTGAACATATTGTCGATCCCCTCATCTTTTTTAAAATATTAAACAAAAAGCTGATAAAGGGAGGGCATTTGATTGCTTACACCCCAAATATTCATTCCCTTTCTTACTATTTAATGGGTTCATCGCAAAACACACTTCTACCTTTTCAGCATTTATGTTTTTTTAATAAACGGTCTTTAAGCTATCTAGCAAATAAGTCCGGATTCAAACTAGAATCGATTGAATACTTTGGCTTGGATATTATGGATTATTTTTTTATGAAGGAGTATCAAGATAAAATTAGTTACCTTTCGAGTTTAAAAGAATTTATTAGTGTGATACAGGCCATTGTAGATAAACAAAGTCTAAGTAACCACATGCGAGTTGTTTTAAACAAAATAAAATGAATCCATTTATAAAAATAGGCAAAAGAAAAATAGGAAGAGATTTTTATCCGTTTGTTATTGCAGAGGTTGGTATTAATCATGAAGGTAGCATGAAAAAAGCTAAACAAATGGTATTGGATGCTTATAAGTCCGGTGCAGAGTGCGTAAAGTTCCAAGCCCACGTAATTGAAGACGAAATGATTCCAGCTGCTAAAAAAGTTATTCCAGACAATGCTAATGAATCTATATGGGAAATAATGAAACGTTGTGCTCTTTCTGAAGAAGAGGACTCTAAGTTGAAAAAATATGTTGAATCGCTTGGTATGATTTACTTGTCAACGCCATTTTCCAGAGCTGCGGCTGAAAGACTTAATCGCTTGAATGTGACTGCTTTTAAGATTGGGTCTGGCGAGTGCAACAATTACCCTTTAGTTGAGCATATTGCCAAATTTGGCAAACCAGTTATTTTAAGCACAGGAATGAACGATTTAAAATCAATAGAGACGGCTGTTAAAATTTTTAGAAACCATCATGCGCCTTATGCGCTTTTACATTGCACTTCAATGTACCCTACTCCCTATTCTAAGGTAAGACTTGGGGTGCTCGACCAATTGCGAGAAACTTTCCCTGACGCAGTACTGGGACTTAGCGATCACTCTTTGGGAATTTATACCTGTTTTGGAGCAACCGCCAAAGGAGCGTCGATATTAGAAAAGCATTTCACTTCAAACAAAAAATGGTCAGGACCAGATATTCCTATTTCTATTGACGGCGTTCAATTAAAAGATCTCATTGTCGGATCAAGAGCAATTTTTAAAGCTCTAGAGGGTAAAAAAAGTATTCTTCCTGAAGAAAAACAAACAATTAAGTTTGCTTATGCTTGTGTCGTGACAACTAGAAAAATTAAAAAAGGAGAGAAATTTAGCATTGACAACATTTGGGTAAAACGACCAGGAACTGGACAAATACAAGCATCGGAGTACAAAAGGGTTCTTCACAGAAAATCGATAAAGGATTTGCCAAAGAATTACCAAATTAAATGGAGAGAAGTATCTTGACAAGAAAAATAGACAAAAAGAAAAGGAAAATAGTATTCCTAACTGGAACTAGAGCAGATTTTGGAAAGATTAAGCCTCTCGTCTCGACTCTTTTAAAGTCAAAACTTTTTGATGTTCACCTTTTTGTAACTGGGATGCATGTAGATAGTAAATACGGATACACTGTAGACGAAATAATCAAAAGTGGGTTTTCGAATATTTATCAGTTCGACAATAATGCAGAATCCGGTAGACAGGATATAACGCTAGCACACACACTGTTGGGTTTTTCAAGCTATATAAAATTAATTAAGCCGGATATGATTATCGTTCACGGCGACAGGGTGGAAGCACTTGCCGGCTCAATAGTCGGAGCAGTCAACAACATTCTGGTTGCCCATATAGAGGGTGGAGAAATTTCGGGAAATATTGATGACAGTATCAGGCATTCCATTTCCAAAATGTCTCATTTGCATTTTGTGGCAAATAAAGCAGCGGCAAGGAGGCTTTTGCAAATGGGTGAAAACAAGCGGTCGATTTTTACTATTGGCTCCCCCGACCTTGATATTATGAGTTCAGGCAACTTGCCGAAAATAGCAGAGACTAAAAAAAGATACGGCATTGATTATAAAAGTTACGCTATTTTGATGTGCCATTCTATAACATCCGAGCTTTCTGGATTAAAAGACAAAATAAATACCCTTGTAGATGCCGTAGATAAGTCGGGACTAAATTATGTGGTAATACACCCCAATAATGACCCCGGGAGAGATATCGTTTTTGATATTTTTAGTACGCGGCTATTGGGCAATGAGAGATTTACATTTTTCCCGTCTATGCGATTTGAACATTTTCTGACTTTAATCAAAAACGCCCAATTTATAATAGGGAATTCAAGCGTCGGTATCCGTGAAACCCCTTTTTATGGTATTCCCAGTATAGATGTGGGTAGCAGACAAAACGGCCGGACCCAGTTTGCAAAAATCAAAAGTATCTTTCATTGTGATTTCAACAAAAATGAAATACTCAGACTACTTGTGCGTTTTGGTTCTAAGAAAATTAAATTTGCCCCAAGTCGGCATTTTGGGAACGGCAAAAGCGTCGAAAAATTCCTTAAAATTATCGAGACGGACGAATTCTGGCAGACTAAAATTCAAAAAACATTTTTAGACATTAATTTTTAAAAACAAATGCATATATTAGCTATTATCCCAGCAAGGGGCGGATCTCGCGGAATTCCCAAGAAAAACATAGTACCTCTTTTGGGCAAACCATTGATCGTCTGGAGTATTGAAGCAGCCTTAGGATCAAAGCATATCGACAGAGTTGTTGTCTCCTCGGATGATAAACAAATACTTGAAACGGCAAAGACATACGGATCCGAGGTTGTTGTTCGGCCTAAAAAAATATCCGGTGACAATTCACCATATGAATTATTAATTCAACATGCATTAAAAGAGCTTAAGAAAAAAAACGGTTACTTTCCTGATTTACTGGTTTATCTCCAACCGACTTCTCCACTTCGAACGGCTGATGACATTGATAAAGCCCTGGAACTATTTTTTGTCAAAAAGGCTGATGCAGTAATTAGTGTCTATGCTCTTGATAAGAAATACTTAAAGTCATTTATTGCTGGAAAAAACGGATTTTTACTGAGTGCTTTTAATAACCGTTTCTCTTTCGCCAACAGACAAGATTTGCCAGATGTATTTATGCCAAACGGTGCGATTTTTGCTATTAAAACAGACATATTTTTAAAAAGAAAACAACTGTTCGCTCTAAAGACCATTCCATACATTATGAGTGTCGAGCGTAGTATCGATATTGACACTTTAGATGACTTGAAAAGAGCAGAAAAAAATCTAAAGATAGATTAATTTTAAAAAGATTCCCCATGAAGGCATCAGACTGTATTTTGGTTCTTGCTTCAAACCGTAAACACGTACAACAAGCCATTAAGATCTCTCTAACCTCTCATGCAGTAATCATGGCTTTAAATTTAGATACTGAATACTATCTAAGGTCTCGAGTTGAAAATTATGATAATTCTATTTATGATTTTCTAGATAATTCCTCGACGCTCTCTCAATTCCAGTACATTAGAGATAATTTTGATACATCCTATAACTGGTATAAAGACCCCACTAATCATCAAAGCGAACAACAAGGTGATAATGCATTTAAAGAGAACGATTTCTATAGATATATCAGAGACAGATTCGGCTATTTTCTTGTTGAATTCGAACGAAGCTTAAACTTTGCGCAAAATGTAATTGTAAAACTTAAGCCCAAAAGAATATACATACCACAACCGCATAATTACAAAGGTTCATCGGTCATGTCGGGCACTCTCAAGCCTGCTGCATTATTCATCTTGGCAAAGAGCCAAAAAATTCAAATTTCAATTTTTGAAAACGATTCTATAAACAGCCCATTAAGAATGAGGGTTGGACAATTATTAAGGCAAGTTAGGTCGCTAAACAAGCAAGTTACAAGAGAAGAGTGTGAGCTACTAATTTTGGCAAACCCAAGACATTTAATTGCGATGAATCTGCTAATTACAATTTTAAGCAATAATTTTAAAACTAAAATTTTAACTTATAACGTAACAACCGATACAAAAAGAAAACTTGATTCACTTTACGGTGATTACTTAGAAAAAGAAAGGTTTTTCGGTGTCGATTTAATGGTTAAGCTAAGAAGAGTTAAAAATAATACAAAAAATTATAAGCATTGGAATAAATTGACGATCAACAAATATATAAACCAACCCTTAGCTTTTAAGTTTATTAAGGATAAACTTAAAAGGATAATTGATGAGGAAGCAGATGAAATCATTAAGGATTACTTGCTTGCTAATAAAGTGATGAGCCAGTTAAAACCTAAAATTCTCATTACAACTACTGACCCTGATAGCAAAATATTACCTTACGTTGACAAGGCTAACCAATTAGGGATTTCTACTATTAACATTCAGCACGGAGCTTTTTTCAGTGTTGACCCGCCTACAAATGTCCCTGAGAGCCAATATTTCATAACATGGAGCAGGCTTACAAAGTTAGCATTAACTGGGAATAAATATTTTAAAAAAGTAAAGATGTTTGAGTGGCAATCACCATTTCATTCTATACCCCACCAAAGCAACTACTTGGTAAAACGTCGAGATTTTAGGGTATTAATATTAACTGCAATTTATATTGTCGACGTAAATATTAGGGATTATTATTACAAGGCACTTTTTGAGTCGCTTAGTAAAGTGAGATCTAAAATAGAAATAGTCGTACGAACAAAGTCTTTTCAGGATCCAATAAGTCTAAGTGCGTTATCGGCAGATAATAGATTAAACGTAAGACTTGATGATAATTTGGATTTGCATGAAAGTATTAGATGGGCAGATATTGTTATTTTTGAAAACACTACTGCGGGTCTCGATGCTATGTTACTCGGAAAGCCAGCTGTCTATTTTAACCCTTACTGGGGCAACGATTTCTTCGGACTAGCAAAGTATAAAGCTGCAGTGACAATACTTAACAAAAATGATCTTAATAAGATCGTCAATTTTCTAAATAATAGGAGCATATGGCCTGAATACTCTAGGCGAGGTAATAAGTTTGCAAAAGAATACTTCGGTTTAAATGTAAATGATAAATCCAAAGAAATTGTAAATATTTTAAAAAAGGTCATTATAAATTGATTAAATACCCACTTTAATCAATTTATACTCTCCCGAAGACTGGTCTTTAAAGATTAAAAAGTTGAGTTTGTATTGAGGAAAATTTGATTTTTCAGAATTGCATTGTTTTTTAAATTGAGTCTTATTGATTATTTTATTGAGCCTAGTATTTTCCAGATCTGCCTCATAATATAAAAGTTGATCAATATCTTCTTGTCTATTGTTAATAGAAAGCCTGTGTAAATCACAGAGCCGCCGTAATTGTTCAGTCGACGACGACAGAACCCTTTCCATGGGGCCGTAGTAGATTCTTCTTGCGGTTAAACCGGTTAAATATTGGTTGATGTCAATTGAGAAAGAATTTATTACATCGTCTTTGCCTGTTTGCGTTTTGACTTCTTTGATCAAATTTTGTAATGCATAGTCTGGCTTTAGATCCTCTTTGTGAGATTTTATCCATACCAGCTGCTTAAACAGTCCGGTTAACAGTATTACCGATGCAAGTGTCACCCAAAAGTATTTCACGATTATTTTATTTTTAAAATGAACAGCTTTTTCTAAGATTAAGAAGATGGTTAGAGTGCTAATTGGAGCCATTACTCTTGAAATCCAATGGTCGGCATCCATACTTCTCTTTAAAATCAGCTGGTGACCATCAGAAATTATACTTGCTGCGATTACGTAAGCAAGTATAACTTTTGAGATATTGTCTCTTCTTATAATAAACAGAATTATTGCAAAAAAAACGTATCTGAGTTGGTTTGGAAATAATAGTTTCATAGGAGAAGTCACGCGAAGTAGAAAATCGTTATTATTGAAAGTAGATTGAAGCTGAAAAGTATTGAAAAGATATGGCAAACTTAGTAATAAGATTATAAAAGCGCTTAAAATTATTGTTCTAGTGTTAAGTTTGTTAAGAATTAATGGCGAGATAATCAGGGTTCCTAATACTATTGAAGATGCAACAAAAGGAGATGCATAAAGAGAAAATCCCAAAATTATTAACCATAGATATAGTATTTTTTTGGTTTGTTTTTTAAGAACTTCTGATGTTAAAAATAATGCGAGAAAAAGATAAATCAATGACACTTGAGGATGAGGGGTTCTTGTGATAAATAATGGCTGATCCGAAGAGCCCGTTAGGGAAGTTCCACTTTTATAAAAAAAAGGGAGGACCGACGATAAAAAAGGGGTGATAATTATCGCCAGTGATGCAGAAAGTGCGAATACTTTTTTAAATCCATTTTTAATTAGAAAATAGTTAATTATTAAAAATAATATTGACGGAAAAATTAAGTCAGATAAAAAAAAGCCAAGTGGCACAGAACCAATGGCTTTAGAAATCGCAGCGATTGGTAAAATAGTTCCAATTTCACCCAAGTATGGGTTTGGCATATTTTTATATTCCCAGAGGTACGAGTCTCCCCCCCATTGTCCTCTTAACACTTGTTGAACTTCGGCTGCATACGCGAACGTTTCGTCTCGAACGAATTGTAAGTTTTCTTCTACTCCTAGTGGGGAGTAAAACTTCCCATAGGCTAAAAAACCATAAATGTGTGGAAGCGACGTTGTGAGAGCAATAACAAAAACAATTATAATAAGGCTGAACTGGTTTTTGAGAAATTTCATATGCATTTGCTTAAAATGGAAAATATCTCATCTTACATTTCTTTAGATAAAAAGTATTTGTCGGTGCTCAGGTTTTTAGACGCTTTCAGGCTGTATCTTAAAATAACTTTTCATAATATTTCTCTTAAAATTGACGCTACTTGCTTGGCGTAATTTTTTGAGTCGTATTTGCTTGCAGGTAAATAATTATCGACATTTCTTTTTAAGGCTTTCTTAATTTTTTCAACGGAGTCTAATGAATTTCCAGCCCTAAACAGAAAAACGTTTTTTAATTTAGTTAAGTCTGGATAGCACTCGGTTATTCCTTTTACTTTTGAAATCACCACGTTGTTCCTTGTGGCTAAAGATTCAAGAAAATTTACTTGGCCTACTGCCCTATTTAATTCATTCAGGGGGATAAATACAAGTTTCGATGAATTGTATAAATTTTTTATTTTTTTGTATGGCAAATTGAAATAAATTGAAACGTTTTTGGAAAACTTTATTCCTTTTATATTAGAGGGGTCGGTAACAATAATAAATTTTTCGCTAGGTAATTTTATTGCAACGTTCGCTAATAGCTTAAAATCTCTGGATCTGTCTTTCCCTATGGATACAATGCTATTGCCTATTGCTTTTTTAGCAGAAATAAAAAAGGTCATATCAATCCCAAAATGAATAAAAAATATTTTGCTTTTAAAATCAGGACAGAGCTTTGTAAATTGCTCCTTCTCCATAGGAGAGTGACAGATGATCATGTTAGCTTCCGCCAGTAAAAGTTTGTAAAAATCAGTCATCGGTGATTTTTTTCTTTTTACCATCTCGTTTATCAGACCAGTACTTATATATAATATTGGTTTTTTAATAATCTTAATTTTTTTTAATAGAAGAAACGGTAAACCTGCGCTATCTGCAGTTGTGATTATTACGTCGGATCTAATGGCTTTTGGAGTTAGCATAATTGCTTGGTCTAACTTAAAGCCGATGCTTGTTATTTTGATGATTAATTGCTCGATTGGCCAAAAGAGATAACGAATAAGTGGCAAGTTATAAAATAGGTCTGAATAATCGACATCGTAGCCAAGTTTTTTTAGATAGGTAAGTCCGTACAGGAAGTGGTCGGGGCCTGTATTTTTCAAAGCTTGTTTCAACATCTCATTTCGTTTAGTCCTGTATACAAATAGTATTTTTGTCATTTTGCCGCTTTTTTTAATAAGTTGACTTCCTCGGACAATATCTTGTTAATGTCGTAATTTTCTTCAATGTACTTTCTTGCGTTTTTTGAATATTGCTTCAATACCATCGGCTTATTAAAAATGCTAATGATTGCCTTTCTTAGCGAATCAGAATCGGGTTTGACTAATAAGCCGTTATGTTTATTTTTGATGATATTATTTATCCCAATAACGTCTGTTCCGATTGGAACACAACCGCAAGACATTGCTTCAAGGAGACTTTTTGGGTTACCTTCTTGAATTGATGGTAGAACAAAAACAGGAGCCTTGTTGTAGATGGCAGGCAATTTATTGTATTTAACAACACCGAAAAACTTGGGATTAATTTTTAATTTTTTTGATAACTTTTTAAGATTGTTGAACTCTTCTCCATCACCTACTATAAAAAGCTTAAAGTCATTTAAACCCTCAAGTGCCTTTAGAAGAATCATCAAATTCTTCTGCTTAACAAGCCGTCCTACAAATATTAAATTTTTGCCCTTCTTTTGCTTTGGTTTAAAAAGTCCTAGGTCTACACCATTTGGAATTAAAACCGACTTTTTGGCATCAACGTATTTTTCCAAAAACTTTGAAGTAATTATTATTCTGTAAACAAATTTTTGTATAAATTTGGATAATATTGGAAAAAAGATTTGCTGGGTGAATTTGCCCTCTATTTTTGCAAATTCTCGGTAATTGTACCCGAAATTTACAATGAAGTTCTTTTTGTACAAGAGTTTAACGATTACTCCAGGAATACCCCCAGTGATTTGCAGTCCTCTAAAAACATGGCAATTTGCTATTTCTTTTTTGTGTATAAATGGAATTAAAAATGAATATATGTATCTGTGAAGTTTTCTTTCATTTTTCACTAAAATACAACCAACAGGTAAACTTATGTTTTCATCATTATAAGTAAAAATATAAACTTTTTTAAAAAACTTTAAATAATACTTGACGTTGTAATCTATTAATCTGTTTAGCTGCCCTTTCGACTGAAGATCAGATAAACTTTCACCAATTGCCAGAAATATTCCTAGGTTCATACTTGTTTATAAACATTTATGTAAGTTTTCAGTGTTTGTTCGATAAAAAGGTGTTTAATTTTAGGTTGGTCTTTTAGAATGTTACTCCTGAGTTTCTTGTTTTGCGATAGTGCCTTGGCCACTGCTCTTTCAATTTCTTGTATCGCTGGCTTAACAATTAACCCCCATTTTCCCTTCTTGACGTAATCTGCTGCACCGACTTTGGTTGTTAAAACAATGGGTGTGCCTACAGCTAGAGATTCAGCTGCTAGTCTCCCGTATGGCTCTGGCCAAATGGAAGGTATAACTACGAGTTTTGATGTGGCGATTTTTTTAATTAAGATATTATGCGGAATTTTTTTACTTAAGATTACATTTTTCGTCAATTGGCAATCTTTTATTTTCTTCCTTATGCTATCTTTTAAGAAACCGCTTCCGTACATGAAAAGTTTTAATGTTGAATCTTCTTTAAATAAGTTTTTCAGGGCAGGTATTAAAAGCTCTACACCCTTACCTGGTGTGAATCTACCGGCGTAAATTAGGCTGTTTGAACGGGTCTTTCTTGCTTTGTGTACTAATTCTACGGAATTTGGGATTATCCAAAGATTACTGATTTTAGATTTTCCATAAACTTTTTTATGGGTGCGACTTAATAAGACCACCTCATCAGAAAATTGCAGAAGAAAAAAGAGAAACTGGGAAACAATTTTTCCTCTTATTGCTGCCATCGCATATAAAGATTTTACAAAAATATTTGACTTTGATTTATAAATTTTTAGAAACATTGGTATATCTTCAAACAAAAAATCTTTTAGTGTGCATTTATTCCCACTTTTTAAAATACACATTCCTAAAGGACATAGAACTATGTAGTCGCGAAGAGTAGTAACCACTTTTTTCCTCGTAAGAAATTTCGCGATTATCGCTGCTGGTAAAAAGTATTTGCCTTGTACATGAATTACGTCTGCATTTGTTTTAATAGAAAAATAGAGTACACAAATTGATGTCCAAATAATCCATAAAGAATTAGTCTGCCAAAAAGGCGCTAGCTGATTCTTTTTTAATTTTTTATAGAATGGAAACCTGATTATTTTGAATCCTGATTTGTCCTCATATTTTTTATTGCCATAATTAGGCGTTAAAATAATGGCTTTATAGCCCATTTTTTTAAGACCTTTTGCTAAATAAAAAACGCTCCACTCGCTTCCGCCGAAGTCATATGGAGGGAAATATTCCGATAACATTAAAATAGTCATACACTCTGGGCTATAATTTCAAAGCCACTTGCCTCTTGAGGGTTTTTCTGCGCTGCTTCAATTCTCAAATTAGTTAGGAATTTGTATGTAGTCAACGAAAAGCCTCCAAGTATATCTATTAGCCCTCTTAGGGGTGTATCAAAAGAAGAGTAACCTAAGTAAATGGTCTTAAAACCAAATTTTTCTAATAGAGATTCGATTTGTTTTTGCGTAAATTCTACTTTATGGTCGGGGTCTGAAAAAGAACAAACCCCTACTGATCTTTGAAGTTTCTTCCAGGAGGTTTGTGAATTTGGAACTGATACCAATAATAAACCTCTGGATTTAAGTACTCTTTTAATTTCTTGGAGGGCTTGTTGCCTGTTCGATAAATGCTCCAGGACATCTAAAAAAATCACTTTATTTACGCTTGCATCATTCAGCTTAATTTTGTCTTCGAGGTTAGCTTTTTTGAATTCAACATTTTTCAACCTTTTTGCTTTTACCGAATCTCTAGCGATTTTGAGTAGAGATTCATTAAATTCCAAGCCAATGATTTTTTTTGCAAATTTTGCAGACTTAATTGCGTTTTGTCCGTTTCCAGATCCTAAATCTAAGACAATGTCTCCTTTTTTAATGTACTTCACAAACCAGGGTCTTTTTTCTAGAAAATGTTTTGGGTGAATTGGAACCTTCGACTTTCCAGTTAATTTAGTCAGTCTAACCGCAACGGCACTGCCTAAATCTAATTGTTTGAGCGCGATTATAATAATTTTTTTTAAAAATTTCATTTAACCAATTTTTTAAAAACTCGAAGATGCTCCTCAACAGCAAATCTCCATTGGAATTCTTTTTTGATTTTAGCAAGCGAGGATTGGCCTATCCTCTTCCTTAACTTGGGACTGGTAACTAATTGATTCAACTTTTGACTCCAATGATTTGTATCATTATAGTGACAGATAAATCCGTTAACACCATCCTCAACTGCTTCTTTAGCAGAGTAGCCATTCGTTATTACCACTGGTTTAGCGCATGCCATAGACTCGAGAGGCGCAAGAGCGAACCCTTCATCTAATGATGGGTGGACAAAAACGTCAGCCAGATTGTGGATTTTGTTTTTTTCTTTGCCAAATATGGGTTTTTGGATTCTTATCTGGTTAATCACACCTAACCTTTTGGCCTTTCTTAATATTTGAGATTTAAGGGGACCCTCACCCCAAAATATCAGAACGAGGTCGGACCTCGTTTGCGTTAGTTTTGATAGAACCTCTAGTAAAAAAAGAGGATTTTTTCTTTCAATAAAAAGTCCCATGAAAAGAAGAACGATTTTACCTTCTAGATTCAGTTTTTTCATAAGAACTTTATCTTTTTTTGTTGGCTTTAAATATCTTGGTACTCCATTGTGTACAACTGTTATTTTGCTGGATGATATTTGATAGACTTTGATAATTCTATTTTTTACAGCTATGCTGTCACATATAATATGATCCCAGTAGTTATTTACTATTTTAGAAAAAAGCCAAAATTTCGTTTCTTTGAATTGATGATAAGTAGCAATCAGTTTTATTGTCTTGTTGATTAATTTAAAAAAAATGCATCCTAGTCCTAAGAAACGAGGTGAATGGATTCTCAAAATATCGAACGGATGGTTTTTATAAACTTTAAACAAATATGGAATAATCAGAAAATTCCCAAAAACCGCGGGAAATCTTGACAATGGAAGATAAGTGACATTCCAATTTTTAACATTTTTATCATGGGGTTTGTCTCTAGGTAGGATAATTTCAATTTTAATTCCTTTTTTTGCCAATCCTAAAAGGATCTCGCGATCAAAGACTTCGCCGCCAAGAATTGAGTTTGGGTTTAAGCCAAGTTGTGGAGAGCAAATAACCATTTGTTTGGTTTCTAGTTTCTGGTTTCTAGTTTCTGGTTTCAAAAATTAGCCTCCAGAGTTTTACGAATGCCGGTTTCAAAATCAATTTTGGGTTTAAAACCTAGTTCTATTTTTATTTTTGATATGTCGCTTATGTAACTGCCGGTTTCCACTTTTTGAAACTCATCTGGCCACCTTTTAAACTCAACTGACCCGCTTCCTGCTGTTTTAATGATAAGATTTGTCATGTCTTTAAGTTTAATTCCTTTCCCAAACCCAAGGTTATAGATTTCCCCGGACGTATTCTTGTGGGCTGCTAACACAAATGCCTTAACTAAATCATCGACAAAAATATAATCCCTGAGTTGTTCCCCGTCCCCGTAAATAGTCAAAGTTCCATTGTTTTTGGCAATATCAATAAAATGATTAATAATATTGTAACCAGAAAACTTGGAGAAGGGGTGAGGTCCATAAACATTTGAAGTTCTAAATATCGTTACTTTAAGACCATTCGATTTGTAAACCAAAGCCATTTGACCGGCTATTAGTTTCGAAAGACCGTATGCGGAGGTTGGAATGGTTAGATGCTTCTCATCAACAGGCAAATATTGAGGTTTACCGTATTCTAGCCTTGAATTAGAAAGAATAACTTTCGTTTTGGGTGAATATTTTAAGACGAGTTCAAAAAGATTAATGGTGGCAAAAGCATTTATGTTAAACGATTTTTCAACATTTTCATTGCTTTCTTTGCTGCCAGAAAATCCTGCTAAATGATAAATAACATCGAATTTTTTTTTGATTGTCTTTTCTAATTTTTTTTCGTCGCATATATCGTCAGCATTTGCTCTATCAAATATTTCTACGTGAGCTTCTAGATCTTTGAGTTTTTTTACAAGATGTGACCCTATAAACCCGTTCCCTCCTGTTACTAAAACTTTTTTGCCTTTGAAATTCATGCTATTTTCAAAAATCTGGCTATTTTCTTTTTTAAAGGTAAGGGAATTAAATAATGTAGGACTAGTATTTTTGAATAACCGTACAAATTGTAAAAATTAAACCCGTCATTTGTTAAATTTTTCTTCTTAATTTTAATATCTAAATCATACATTTTATCCATCATTTGCATAGATCGTCTTTCATCTCTTAACCGCCAATAAATCAGCTCTTTTGGTATATTGGCATAAGTAAATTTATTTTTTGCGCGACAAAGCAATTCATATTCTTCCGCTCCATCAAACTCGTTTTTATAACCACCGGAGTGTAAAAAAAAATCTTTTTTTCCGAAAAATGTGGGGTGGATAATAGTTGGACGTATCCCCAGTAGTTTTTTAATGTTCTTATCATCTGTGGGGTTTTTTCTATTTGCTCCAATTTTTTCTCCCTTATTGTTTATTAATGTCACCCAGGAGCCGCATAGATCAATATCTGGATTCTTTTTTAAAAATTTTAATTGTGTGTCCATTCTTTCTGGATAACATATATCATCGGCATCCATGCGGGCGATAAAGTCGCCCTGAGCCGATTCGGTCTGAGTCTCACTATCGAACACTTGTCGAAGGGCAATATTTAATGACTTAGCAAGCCCTAGATTTTTTTTATTTTTAATAAGTTTAACCCTTGGATCCTTAAGGCTTTTTAGATATTGCCACGAATTATCGGTTGATCCGTCATCGACAATAATAAATTCGATATTTTTATAAGTCTGACCAAGGATACTTTTAACAGCGTCCTTTAAATGCGGCATGCCGTTGTAAACAGACATAATGACGCTAATTTGGGCCTGCCTGCTCCTCGAGTCTGAGAGATCTCGGAGTCGAAGACCGGCAGGCAGGGATTTAGATGACATTTTTGTAGACCAGTAAAGTTTCTTGCGCAGACTTGTCCCAGGAAAAATTCTTTTTGACAAATTTGTACCCATTTAAACCAAGATTCTCTAAGTTTTTATTCCCAAACGCTTCAATGATGCTTCGTGCAATGTTTTTAGGATTTTGCTGGTTATTAATAATGTAACCGTTAACCCCGTTTTTAACCAAGTATTGGCAATCTCCGGTCTTAGAAATGATAACCGGAAGCTTAGCTGCCCAGGCATCTAGAAGGGATATCGGCTGGCCTTCATATAGAGAAGGGAGTATAAAAAGGTGACTAGATTTATAAAGTTTTATGAGTTTTGTGCCTGATATCTCTCCAAGCAATTTTACATCTTTGTTAAGTTTCAATTCTTGAATTTGTTTTTTTATTTTGTCCTTTTGCGGACCATCGCCGACTATAAGTAATTGGATTTGAGGTATCCTTTTTTGAACAGTTTCTATTGCTTTAACAAGATTAATTAGGTTTTTTTGGGGATGAAGTCTAGCTACAGTGATAATTGTTGGCTGTTTGTACTTATTAACATGAATTCTATCAAATGCAGAAAAGTCGACCGCATTTGGAACATAGATTATATCCTGATTAATATTGTTAAATTTAAAGAGATCTCGAGAATCTGCTATTTGAGCCGAGTATTTTATTTTCAACAATATTACACTTTCCATTAATTTTCTTAAAGTACCCGGCAAATCTGAATCAATAGAAGTACCGAAAATGCTCAAGACCGCTGGTCTTTTTTTTGTCAACATAAGCAATTTGGCAGTGATTGCTGGTAAAAAAACGTAAGCATGATAAACGTCATAATTTCTTTTGTAGACAAAACGGAAAGATCTTGCGAGAAAGAGAATTTTTGAAACAAAATTACTTCCGCTAGATTTTGGACCTATTTTGTATACGTGTAGATTTTTTACTCGTTCAAGGTTGTACTTGCCACTATTTCTGGTAATAATGTCGATCTTTAACCCCTTCTGAGAAAGTCTTTTAGAAATTTCCCAGGCGTTTATTTGACCTCCACCTATAAAAGGAAACCAAGTATCGATAATTACTGCTACTTTCATAGATTCTTAAAATAGTTAAAGGTTCGTTTTAATCCCTCATCGATACTAACTTTTGGTTTCCACTCCACCGCTTTAAAAAATTTAGAATATGAAAACGAACTTTTTTTAACTTCGAGAAATTTTGGCTTTTTGTAAATCTTTTTTGAGGTTTTATTCTTTGTATCAAGAGCACATATCTTTTCTGATAATTCGTTTATAGAAGTTTGTATGGATGTACCAATATTGAATTCTCCTATGATAGTTCCCTTTATCAAGTTGATACAGGCATCGATAATGTCCGAAATATAGATGAAATCCCTC
>Ga0209542_10003064_pt1 | contig 36328 bp, 37 predicted proteins | sample RifCSPhighO2_01_FD_184028 | JGI IMG/M metagenome (GOLD analysis project Ga0209542, IMG submission 184028) | Soil microbial communities from Rifle, Colorado - Rifle CSP2_plank highO2_0.1 (SPAdes) (version 2) | ecosystem: Environmental > Terrestrial > Deep subsurface > Rock core/Sediment ...
CGACATGCGCCCGCCGAGCCCGATGGCGAAACCAAGTATAAAAGGTAGGAAGGGCGAGCCCAAGATCCCAGCCGCGTAGATAAAAACCTTGTCCGGGAGCGGGGTAAAGGACGCCAAAAGCATCGCCAAAAATATCTGCGCGCCCAAGAGCTCTTGAGCGTTCGCATACGCGCCTCCTAATCCCCACGAAGCCAAAAACTGCTCCCCAAACACGCGGAAGAGGTAAAAGAGCAGCCAATACCCCACTGCCGCGCCGGCAATGGACGACACCCACGACACGGCAAGAAATGTTTTCCATTTTTCCTTATGCGCAAGAACGAGCGCCGCAAGAAACGCCTCGGCGGTTAACGGAGAAAAGATGGTGTCGGTAAACGCGACGAGAGCGAGCCACGCCAAGGCAAAACGGCTCCGCGCGTGTCCGACAAACCATTCCCATCCGCGCTCGTGCGCCGTCGTTATGTGTTCGGTGATGTGCATGTTATTTAACTGTGTCTCCCGGCGCTCCTGTTGTTTCAAACAAAGCAAACGGCGTATCAGTTCAGCCTGCGGCAAGTATCATTGCCTGGCTCTCAAGACCCATCATCATCCGCGGCGCCAAGTTGGTGACAAACGGGCACCGCTTCCCCACCAACGCCTGCGGGTCGGGAAAGTACGCCTTGATTCCGGAGAGTACCTGGCGCTCTTCGGTACCGAAGTTTACCTTGAGTTTTAAGAGTTTGTCGCTACCCTCTATATTTTCGACAGAAACAATTTCGCCGATTTTTATCTCGACTTTTTTAAAGTCGTCTATCGTAATCATTTGTGCATTCTATCCAGATAACTCTGCAAAATCAAAGCCGCCGCCGATGCATCGAGCTTCTCTTGGCTCGGATTAGCTTTGCGCGACTTTTCTTCCGGCGCAAACTGCCGCGCGGCAAGAGCGGAGGTAAAGAACTCGCGCTCGTAGTGCACAGGCAGACCGGTGAGCTCTCCGATATCTTTTTTAAACTGCTCAATGTCCTCCATCACCTCGTTTTTTTCGCCGGAGAAGTTGCGCGACTCCCCCATCACTATCGCGCCGGCGCCCTTCTCCTTGATAAGCGTGGCGACTTTGGAGATGGCGTCGCGCCCAGCATCAATGGTGGTCAGAGGAAAAGCCACCGTTCCGTTGTCGTCGGAAACAGCCAACCCGATATTCTTTGTCCCGTAATCAATGCCGATGTATTTCATATTCAATATATTTCTTGGCGGTGGGAGAAGGATTCGAACCTTCGATACCTTTCGGTATACTTGTTTTCAAGACAAGCGCCTTAGACCGCTCGGCCATCCCACCCTTATGGTGGACAGAATACACTCTTTTCTCTACCATGGCGACAGAGGTTTAGGGGAGAAACAGCATGAAACTTGAGGGTTTGGTACACGCGACCGTCTGCTTTCCGGTCGACACGAGCGGGAGGGTGCTTATGGGCCGCAAGACCCGCGTCATTGGCGTAGGGCTCTTTAACGCCCCCGGCGGCGGGGTCGAAGAGGGCGAGACCATCGACGAGGCCACCGCGCGCGAGGTGCGCGAGGAAATAGGCATCGTAATCGACCCTACCAAACTGCAGAGGCGCGCCATCGTGCGCTGCAACAACTTTAAAAAAGACGGCGTCACACCGTTTGTCTGCAAGTTATATGTCAGCGTCGCTCAGATATGGAGGGGTACCGCGCGGCAAAGCAACGAGCTTGTCGACCTGGTGTGGTTCCTCCCACACCAGCTACCGCTGGCACAAATGATGGCCGGCGACCGCGACTGGGTGCCGCAGGTCCTCGAGGGGAAAACGCTCTCCGCCGAGGCGTGGTACGCGCCCGGCATGAAGCGCCTCGCCAAACCGACGCGCATAGAGCCGCGCACGCAAGAGGAGCTGGACCGCTCATGGACAATCCCATGAGCGTTTTTCTTCCCGACGTTATCAGTCGGGACCCCGACCAAAGCGTCGGGGTTGCGTATATAATAGGGACATGACAGAGGACTCCGGTATTTATTGGCACGTCGACACGCACGAGCACCAGGAGCGCACCAACGACTGGTACTGGGGCCTGGCGCTTATCGCGCTTGCGGGCGCCGCGCTTGCGGTATATTTCGGCGACTACCTTTTGGCGGTTATCATCGCGCTCGGCACCGGCTCTCTTTGGGTACTTATTGTGCGCGGACCGCGCGAGCATGAGGTGCGCGTCACGTCGCGCGGCCTCCACATGGACGGCACGCTGTACCGGTGGAGCGGCGTGGAATCTTTTTGGGTTGAAGACGAGCGGATGTTGCCGGCCGGCGCGCAAGCGCATCTGCTGGTGACCACGCACGGTATATTGCATCCGCAACTGGTCATCCCTATCGGCGACACAAACCGCGCGCGCAATGTGCGCGAGTACCTGCGGCGCATCATTAAAGAGGAGGAGCAGGAGCCGCATATGGGACACCACGTCGCACAGATGCTCGGTTTATAGTTTGTGCTCTCGGCAGGAATCGAACCTGCATCGCCTCCTTCGGAGGGAGGCATTCTATCCATTGAAATACGAGAGCGTGGTGTTTTTATACCATACTCTTTGTGGTCACAAGTCGAACTTTGCCGTCGCAAAATTCGCTCGCGACCCCGGCTCGCGGTTTTGCAAGTGCAAAACATCGCTGCACCCAGCCCAGCAGCACAAAACCTGCCGAAGGGCAGGTTTTGTGTCAGCTGTGCTCCCGGTAGGAATCGAACCTACATCATAACCTCCGCAAGGTTACGTCCTATCCATTGAACGACGGGAGCGGTACCTCTACTTTACTTCGTCGAGAGGAGTTTGGCGACCTTGGCCTTGCGGCGGGCTGCCGTGTTTTTAGTCATAAGTCCGCGCTTGGCGGCCTTGTCGATAGCCTTGTAGACCAACGCTATCGCCGCGACGTCGCCCTTTTTAGCGGAGCGGGCGCCCTTCATCGCCGCGCTGACGGCCTTTTTGCGCGCGTCATTAAAGACCTTCTTGCGGAGGCCTGCGCGATGCGCTTTCTTGGCGGACTTTGTAATTGCCATTCGGACAGAGTACTCTATTTGTATATGATCGGCAAGCTTACCGGGGTACTCGCAGGCCGGCAGGGCGACGCGGTGGTGGTCGACGTGCGCGGGGTCGGCTACTGCGTGCGCGTGCCGGGAGCGTTTGTGATGACGGACGGAGAGCCCATTTCCCTGCATATCCACACCGCCGTGCGCGACGACGCCATCGACCTGTACGGTTTTGCGCAGGAAGAGGAACTCGTTTTCTTCCGCCAGTTGATGACGGTCTCGAGTGTCGGTCCTAAAACCGCGCTCTCTATTATGAGCGTGGCGGAGCCGAGCGCGCTCAAGCGCGCAATAGCCGCGGGCGACGCCTCGACGCTTACCAAAGTGTTCGGCATCGGCAAAAAGAGCGCCGAGCGCATCGTGGTTGAGCTGCGCGACAAACTGCAACTCGAAACCGGCGTGACAGAGAGCGGCGCTATGGGCACCGACGCGGAAGTTATAGAGGCGCTTATGGCACTCGGTTACAGCGCGCACGAGTGCCGCTCCGCGCTCAAAGACGTTGTAGGCGAAGGTACCAAAGACAGGCTCGGCGCCGCGCTCAAACGCCTCGGCTCCCGCTCGGTAGTATAAAAACCATGAAAAATCTTATCCGCTCTCTGTTGCCGGAGCCTCTACTGCAGGCCTATCACTTTGTACTCGCGTACAGCGGCGCGGTTTTATACGGCTTCCCTTCCCGGAAGCTCACTGTCATCGCAGTAACAGGGACCAAAGGCAAATCTTCGACCGTAGAACTGGTCGCCGAAATCCTGCGCGCCAGCGGAATAAGGGTCGCCTCCGCGAGCACTATCCGTTTTTGTGTGGGAGACGAGAGACAAGACAACCTCTACAAAATGACCATGCCGGGGCGGTTTTTTCTGCAAAAGTTTTTGCGCCGCGCAGTCAACGCGGGCTGTACGCACGCGGTCGTCGAGATGACCAGCGAGGGCGCCCTGCAATACCGACACAAAGGCGTCGCCCTCGACGCATTGGTATTTACCAATCTGCAGCCGGAGCATCTGGAGCGCCACGGCGGGTTTGAGGCGTATGCCGCGGCAAAACTTTCGTTGGCAAAGCATCTGGAAGAGTCAGTGAAACGTCCGCGTATAATCGTTGCAAACACCGACGACGCGTACGGACAAAAGTTTTTGGATACAAAGGTGGAAGTGCGCGCACCCTTCTCGCTTAAAGATGCCGAGCCGTACACTGCCGACGATAAAGGCGCGCGCTTTGTTTGGCGCGGGGTTTTGTTTTCCGTCCCGTTGCCGGGGACATTCAACCTCTACAACTGCCTCGCGGCACTCGCGCTCGGCGAAGCGTTAGGACTCAAAACAGACGACATGAAGCGCGCACTGGAGCACATGCCGGTAATCCCCGGCCGCGCGGAGAGCATCGAGCTCGGCCAGCCGTTTGCGGTGGTGGTGGACTACGCGCACACGCCGGACTCGTTGCGCGCGCTCTTTGAGACATACAAAAATAAAAATATTGTCTGCGTTTTCGGCGCTACCGGCGGCGGACGCGACGCGTGGAAGCGCGTCGAGATGGGCAAGGCGGTTGATGAGTACTGTAAGTCCGCCATCATTACCGACGACAGTCCGTATGATGAGGACCCGCAAAAAATAGCGGAGGCGGTATCCGTCGGATTTACCAAGCACACACCGCTCATTATCCTCGACCGGCGCGCCGCTATAGCGGCGGCGCTGAAGGGAGCTAAAGAGGGAGACGCGGTGCTTATCTGCGGAATGGGCACCGACCCGTACATCATGGGCGCGCGCGGCTCAAGGGTGCCGTGGAGCGACGCGCAGGTGGCCAGGGAGGAACTGGAACGATTAAAACAACAAGTACAATAAATATAATGGGTTTATTGTTCTAGTTGTACCTGTTGTACTTGTCGTCTATTATTGATATATGGTGGATAAACCGGCAGGCCCAAGCGTAACCGAAGAGGCTCTCATGTTTTTTGGCGCAATGATTATACTGGCCGCGCTCTGGTACTTTGCCGGCGGCCCCGGCAAGACCGACCTGCGCGGAATCTTCCTCTCCCCGCCCGCGCCGCTCGGCACCGGCGACGCATACGGCCCGCAATTCGGCGAGTCGACGACAACGCCAAAAATAGACGCGCCGGCGCAATTGGAGCCCAACTACTAATTTAAAAAAATACATGCTTAATACATTCCCAAATCTTCTGGTCCTCGGGTTCTTTGCTTCGACCCTGCTGCGCATTGCCGTCGCGTGTTTGTTTTTTTACGCGTCATACTCGGCGTACAAACACCGCGACGCCGCCGCGCACCTGCGCTTTCCGCTCATCGGCGAGGCTTCGTGGGCGGGCGGGTTTACGATGATGATGTACGCCGCCATCGGCCTGATGCTGTTGTTTGGCGCATACACGCAAATAGCCGCACTGCTGGCGGGAATTGTCTCCATCAAGGGTTTGCTGTTTTGCAAACGTTTCGGGCCGCTCTTCCCCTACTCGCGCAGTACCTACTTTCTCACCCTTGTCATCTGCCTCTCATTGCTCGTATCCGGCGCGGGCGCGATGGCGTTCGACCTTCCGCTTTAATTCCGGATGCGCGACTGCGTTTTAGTGCTCCATAACATCCGCAGCGCCCACAACGTAGGTAGTATGTTCCGTACCGCCGACGGCGCAGGCGTTTCGCGCATTATCATTTCCGGCTATACGCCGGGAGTTACCGACCCGCGCGGCAAAGAGCGCGCGCCGTTTGTCAAAGTTTCGCTCGGCGCGGAAAAAATAGTTCCCTACTCGCGCGGAAAAGTACTGAGTGCGGTACTTAAAAAATTAAAGAAAGAGGGGTATACGATACTGGCGTTGGAACAAAACAAAAACTCAAAATCTCTTTTTGAGTACTCTCCGGCAAAAGACGAAAAGTTGGCGGTCGTCATGGGCAACGAAGTGCGCGGCATCAACGCCCAGTCGCTGCGACACACCGACCACATCCTCCACATCCCGATGCAGGGTAAAAAAGAGTCCCTCAACGTAGGCGTCGCCGCCGGCATCGCCCTTTTTACGTTGTTGAAATAACTACGTAGTTAACTCAGTAGTTAATGGGCTTTAAATTAGCGCACTATTTTGCTATAGTGCTGTCAATGCGCCCATAGCTCAGTCGGTAGAGCGGCTCCCTTTTAAGGAGAAGGTCCTTGGTTCGAATCCAAGTGGGCGCACTAGAGTTTCAAGGCAAACCTTTCTAACAACAACTCCAACTCCCCCGCGGCGCGGTGGGAGTCGTGGTAGAGGCACACGAGCTCGCGGGACAAGGGGATGTTTTTTATTTGGCGGGCTTTCCACGCCATCAGGCCTGCTACCGCTTCCGGCTTCTCCCCCGCGCGCCACGACGCCATTAGCGCCAGCCACAGACCCTTTTTATCCCTCTTGCCGAGCGCGTCGGCGACGCCGAAGTTATCAAACCGGTATTCTTTTTTCTCCACCTTTTCAATTTCAATCTTTGCCCCCGCTTTTTTAAGCGCCTCGGTCTCGGCTTTTAAAAGCTTTTCCTCGTGGAAGACAAACGTGTGCGGCGACTCGGCAAACACCTCGAGCAAATCCAAAAACTCCTCCCCGCGCTCGCTATTGAGCGCATCCTCTAATACAAAAGTTTGTTTGCCGCCAAAGAGCGCCTCGGTCGACGCGAGCGACACCAACTCCTCGCTCAATAGCTCCTGCCACTTTAGCTCCTCGCCCTGTGCGGTTTTGCCGACAACAGCTTTTATCATATTTTTTGCATCTCACCCCAATTGTCGCCGGCCTTGCCCTCGACCACAATGGGTACCCCGCGCAATTTGTCCTTCGGTACCACTCCCTCCATTATTTCTTTTATGACCGGGGCAAATTCCTCCAGTTTGGCGTAGGGTATTTCAAAAACCAGTTCGTCGTGCACCTGCAGCAGTAAAATGCCGGGCAAGCGTTTGTCTATCTCTATCATCGCAAGTTTTATGATGTCGGCCGATGTGCCCTGCAAGGGCGCGTTAATAGCCATGCGCTCGGCCCCCGCCCGCACATATGGTATGGCCGACTTGATGCCGTCAAAGTAGCGGCGGCGGCCAAACAGCGTCTTGGTGTAGCCATTGCGCGCGGCCTCTCCCTTTATTTCGTCGAGGTACTCAGCCAACCGGGGAAAGGCTGCGAGATATTGATTATAAAATTCCTGCGCGTCTTTGCGGTTAGTGCCAAGGCTTGCCTGCAGCGCATTGACCCCCATGCCATAAAGGAGGCCGAAGTTTATAACCTTGGCCCGGCGGCGCTGCTCGTAGTCCACGTTATGGGCGCTTACCCCGAACACGCGCGCGGCCACTTCGGTATGGACGTCGCGGCCCGCTTTAAATATGTCTACGAGCCCCTTGTCGCCCGAGAGCACCGCCGCCAACCGCAGCTCTATTTGGCTGTAATCAAACGACACCAGCCGCATCCCCTCGGCCGCGACAAAGGCATGGCGTATGCGCCGGCCCAAATCGCTTTTAATAGGGATGTTCTGCAAATTCGGGTCAAGCGACGCCATTCGGCCGGTTGCCGCGCCGATTTGCACATAGCGGGTGTGCACGCGATTATTTTTATCGAGCAGCGCGGGCAGCGCGTCAATGTAGGTGCTGAGGAGTTTGCTCAACTCGCGGTACGCCAAAATATCCTCAATAATAGGGTGGGCGCCGGCAAGCTTTTGGAGCTCACTCTCGCGAGTAGAGCGCTGGCCTCCGGCGGTCTTCTTTTTTGTCTCCAGCCCGAGTTTGTCAAAAAGCACCTCACCGAGCTGCTTAGGCGAAGAAATATTAAACTCTCCGCCCGCGTGCGCATAAATACGCTTGGCGATGCGACCAAGCTCTTTCGTATACTCTCCGGACAGTTTTTTTAGAAATTCTTTGTCTACCGTTACACCGCGGCGCTCCATGCGCCGCAGTACGGGACCCAGCGGCAACTCAACGCGTTCGTATACAAACTGGAGCTCTTTTTCTTTAATTTGTTTTTGCAGGTTGCCGAGCGCCTCGTCAAAGTTCTCCGATTTGCCCATGCGCAACACGTCGTCCATCGACGGCTCGGCGATCGCGCTGTCGAGCACCGATACCGCGACCTGCGCCTTATAAAACGCCTCCGGAGCGACGTTATTTTTAAACAGCCCTTCGCCGGAGGAGGCGTGTTCCGGCGCGGCGGCTTCTGAAATTCCTAAAATATTTTTTACCCGCGGGACCAGCCCTCTAAATTCAAACTCTGCGAGCATGTCGAGCGCCGCGCGTGGGTCCGCCCCCTCCCGCCACGTTTTCTCCGGCAGCTCAAATGCAATCGGTGCGTCGCGGCGGATAGTCGCCAACAGCTTGCTGAACTCGGCCTCTTTTTTGTTGTCAGCAACCAACTGCACAAAACGTTTTTGCACTCCTGTTGCCGCCGCGACGCCCTCCACCCCCTCTTTTTTAATAGCGGCAAACACCCCTTTAATCGAAGCGTATTTTTGCAGCAACTTCAGCGCGCTCCCCTCGCCCACGCCGGGCACGCCCTTAATATTGTCGCTCGGGTCGCCCGCAATACCCTTGAGGTCGGCGACAGTCTCGGGGCCAAAGCCGTAGCGCTCTTTTACCCGCTCCTCGTCGTACGAAACGGTGTCATTAAGACCCTTTCCGAGCGTAAACACCGTTACCCGGCTGCCCTCTATCAGCTGCAGGGCGTCTTTGTCGCCCGAGGCAATTATCACCTCCAGATCTTTCTTTTTTTTGACCTGTTCGACGATAGTGCCGATGACGTCGTCGGCCTCAAAACCCTCGCACGAGTAGACCGGGATACCAAACGCTTCGAGCACGCCCGGCGTACGCTTTATCTGCATTACCAAAGCATCCTCGGTTTTGGCGCGCGTGCCCTTGTACGCCTTGTACGCCACATCGCGGAACGTGTCTCCGGGCAAGTCGACCGCCGCCGCGATATAGTCCGGCCGCAGGTCATTGATTATTTTTACCAGCATTGAGAGCAGGCCGTACAGCGCCCCGGTGGGCATGCCCTTGCTTGAGCTGAAGTCCGGCAAAGCGTGATACGCGCGGTGCAAAATCGCGTGCGTGTCGAGTATGACCAACTTTTTTTTGGCGCTCATACCACCTCAATATACCTCTCCTCCTCTCCCGCGTCTTGGGAGGAAAAGTTGATGGTCAGGTCTGCGGGTGGCAGAGCTCCGGCAACTTTTTCCGGCCACTCAACCACCACCAGCGTTTTAGGGTCGCTTAAAAACTGCTCCGGCTTGAGCGCCGAAAACTCTTTCGGATTTTCGAGCCGGTACGCGTCGATGTGTATGAGAGTTTGAAACCCGCCTGTCGGTCGGGCAGGTTTGTGATTTGAGATTTGGTATTTTCTCATGAGTATATAAGTCGGGCTCTGCACCGTTGCGGTAATGCCGAGCTCGCGCGCGAGCGCTTGGGTAAAGGTTGTCTTGCCGGCGCCTAAATCGCCCCGCAAGGCAATAATAGTGGCGGTGTTTTTTGGAGCAAGCCTTGTCAGCGCATCTTTAACAAACTGTGACAAATCGGAGAGTAATACCTTCTGCATGACTGTATAATACACGCATGGTGGTCTTTGCCGATGACGAACAGCAGAAGCGCCTTGACTTCCTCCGGAAACGCGAGGAGGAGGAGCTTGCGCAAGTACTCAGCAGTAAGTACGGCGTACAGTACGTCGACCTTTCTCTTGTCGCCATAAACGTCGACGCCTTGCGGGTCATAACCGAAGTGGAGGCAAAGGACGCCGAGGCCGCGGCCTTTGGGCGCGTCGGCAAAAAACTTTCGGTGGCGGTGCGCGCGCCGGAAAATCCCAAGGCCAAAGCGTTGGCAAACAAACTGAACGACCTCGGATACGAAGTGACGTTGTATATGTGCTCCAAGGCGTCGCTGGAGCGCGCGTATCAGCGTTATGCCGACCTCTCCTACGCGACAGAGTCTAAGGCTGGCGTGTTCGAACTTTCGAACGAAGAGCTGGAACAGCTTCTGACAAAAGTCACCAGTCTGCAGGACATCAGCGCGTTGATACAGGAAGCGGTGGAACTAAAACGCGCGTACCGCATAACGCGCATATTGGAAGTCATTTTGGCCGGCGGCCTTAGCCTCGGCGCCTCCGACATCCACTTTGAGGCGGAGGACGCCTCGGTGCGCCTGCGCTACCGGCTCGACGGCATATTGGTGGACGCGGCGCACCTGGACCACGAGACATACCGCCTGACGCTCAGCCGCATGAAGCTCCTCTCGGGGCTCAAGCTAAACATCTCCGGCGAGGCGCAGGACGGACGTTTTAGCATAAAAATAAAAGGGGATGAGATAGAGCTGCGCACGAGCATACTCCCCGGCAACTACGCCGAGACATTGGTGCTCCGCATCCTCAACCCGAAGGCCATCGGCGTGGAGCTCGAACAGCTCGGGCTGGAGGACAAGCTCCGGCTGAAGATAGAAAAAGAAATACAAAAGCCCAACGGCATGATTTTGACGACCGGCCCGACCGGCTCGGGCAAAACAACAACGCTGTACGCGTTCCTCCGCAAAATAAACTCCCCAACCTCGAAGATAATAACCATCGAGGACCCCATCGAGTACCACCTGCAGGGCTTGGTGCAGACGCAGGTGGACAAAAAGACCTACACCTTTGCCAATGGACTGCGCTCGGCGCTCCGGCAGGACCCGGACATTATCATGGTCGGCGAGATCCGCGACGGCGAAGTGGCCGAGACCGCCATCAACGCTGCGCTCACCGGACACCTTGTCTTCTCCACCCTGCACACCAACGACGCGGCGGGCTCCTTTCCACGCCTTATCGACCTCGGGGTCGACGAAAAGGTTTTGAGCTCGGCGATTATAGCGGCGCTGGCACAGCGCCTCGTGCGCAAACTGTGCGTCTGCAAGATCGAAGGCACCCCGACGCCGGAGGAGCAAAAAAATATAGACAAATACGTCGCCACTATTGTGGACCGCGCCTTGGTGCCTCCGGACACTAAAAAAGTGTGGCTGCCCAAGCAGGGCGGCTGCGAGGTCTGCCACGGCCGCGGCTACAAAGGCCGCATCGCCATATTTGAGGCGGTGTTTATGGACTCGGCGATAGAAACCATTTTGCGCACCAAACCATCGGAGCGCGAGATATACCAAGCCGCCCGCCCGCAGGGCATCCCCTCGATGCAGGAGGACGGCATCATCAAAGTTTTGCGCGGCGTCACGAGTATGGAAGAGCTCCGCCGCGTCGTCGACATGGACACACAATAGAAAATCCGCAACGTTGTGTTGCGGATTTTCTGGTATAGAGTTAATCGTAGGTTCGGAAGAGTATACCGCCAAGCAATACACATCATGCGCAAGCGCGTGAAGCGGAAGAAATGTCTAAGGATAGCCCCCGCAGCGTTTGAGTAAACAAAAGGCCGGGTCGTCCTCGATAAGATTCCAAACGGTAAAGCTTGTATTGCTTGAGGGTATACTTTTCCCAACTAGGAACATCTTAGCATACTAATATTTTCATGTCAAGCTCTGAAGCGGAACCTATATTTTTGGACGCCACACTGCGGCCGGCGACCTGGGACGAATACGTGGGGCAGGAGGCCATCAAAAACAATCTCAATATCCTCATTTCGGCCGCTAAAGAGCGCCAATCCCCGCCCGAGCACATCCTTTTTTACGGCCCGCCGGGGCTCGGCAAGACCACGCTGGCGCACCTTATAGCGCGCGAGCTCGGCGGAGCGCTGCGCAGCACCTCCGGCCCGGCAATAGAGCGCGTCGGCGACTTGGCGGCACTGCTTACCAATATGGGCTCGGGTGATATTTTATTTATCGACGAAATTCACCGCCTCTCCCGCGCCATAGAGGAGGTGCTCTACCCTGCTATGGAGTCCGGCGTGCTCAACATCATCATCGGCAAAGGTCCGAGCGCGCGCACCATCGAGCTCCCCTTGCCGCCCTTTACTTTGGTAGCGGCAACGACACGCGTCGCCGACCTCTCCGCGCCGCTGCGCTCGCGCTTTAGCGGCGGGACATTCCGCCTGGAGTTTTATTCCGAAGACGATATCGCGCAGATTATAAAGCGTTCGGCAAAAATTTTAGGCGTGGAGGTGGACAAAGAAGGTGTGCGCGAAATTGCCAAACGCAGCCGCGCAACGCCGCGCACCGCCAACTATTTGCTGAAACGCTCGCGTGACTACGCGCAACTCAAACGCGCTCCCCTTTCGGCAAAACTGGTTAACGAGTCGCTTGGGCTTTTGGAGGTAGATGAGCTGGGTCTCACCCCGCTCGACCGCAAACTACTCACGGTACTGATAGACCGCTTCAACGGCGGACCGGCCGGCGTCAACGCGCTCGCCGCGGCGCTTGCCGAAGAGCCGGCAACCGTGTCCGAAGTCCACGAACCGTTCCTCCTGCAGTTAGGTTTGATCGAAAGAACCCAGCGCGGCCGCGTCGCTACGCCCGCAGCCTACAAACATTTAGGAAAAACTCCCCCGTCCGACCTAAACGAACGATTGTTGTAAATTGTTAGTTGTTCGTTGTAAAGTTGCCTTATGGCAGGACACAGCAAGTGGGCAAAACTCAAACACGTTAAGGGCAAGACCGATGCCCAAAAGGCGAAACTTTTTTCTAAACTGGTGCGGTTTATTACCGTCGAGGTCAAAAAGGCCAAAGGAGACAAAAACGCGCCCGGTGTGCGCACCGCAGTGGAGAAGGCGCGCGCCGCAAACATGCCGCTCGACAACATTGAGCGCGCTCTGAGCAAAGCCTCCGGCGACGGCGCCGAGTTGGAGCAGGTAACCTACGAAGCGTACGGCCCCGGCGGATGCGCTTTGGTATTAGAGGCGTACACCGACAACCGCAACCGCACCGTGCAAGAACTTAAACACCTGCTTGCGCTCCACGGCGGTACGCTCGCCAACCCCGGCGCGGCGCTGTGGGCGTTCCATAAAAACGCCGAGGGTAAACTCGAGGCCATGATGCCTATAGAACTATCCGACGAAGACGCACGAAAAATGGCGGAGCTCAGCGACGCACTCGAGGAGCACGACGACATCAACGAAATCTACACCAACGCGGCATAACGTATGCGTGTCCTTTCTTTTGACCCGGGGTACGAAAGGCTCGGTGTTGCTGTTTTGGAAAAAGAGAAAGGAAAGAAAGAAATTTTACTGTTTTCTGAATGCATCCGAACCAGCACGAAGCTTAGCTTCGCGCAGCGGCTTGCCGAATTGGGGAAAGAGGCCGAAACGCTGATAAAAAAATGGAAGCCGGATTGCATCGCAATCGAGAATCTTTATTTTGAAAAAAACGCTAAAACCGCGATGAACGTTTCGGCAGTGCGGGGGATGCTCCTGTATATCGCCGCCTCGCGCGGTCTGCCCGCGCACGAGTACACGCCCCTGCAGGTTAAGGCCGCCGTGACCGGTTACGGCCGCGGCAGCAAGGCGGATATCGCGCTCATGGTACCCAAATTATTGGCGCTTACTCCCCGTATGCGGCTTGACGACGAGCTCGATGCCATTGCGGTGGGGATTACTTGCCTTGCATCAATCCGATAATTTGCTATAACTTTTTTCATGCAGGATGAATTTGATAAAGACGAGTTTATACTCGACGCGCCGGAAGAGATAGAGGACGAGGAGGAGGTCGAGGAAGAAGACGGAGTAGAAGAAACCGCTGATATAGAAGAAGAAATGCTTTAGTTTGTTTTTATAAACTTATGCTTGCCGATGCGTATAACGTCATCGGCTATTTCCATATCTATACTTTCTATCTTTTTGCCGCTCAAAACCGAGGAGACCGCGCCCTGCTCAACTAGACGGCGAAGCTCGCTTGTTGATACACCCTGCACTATGTCTCTGAGTTTACCTCTACTTACCGTAGGAATGTCAGCGGGTACTCCACCTTGGCTAAACGTACCAACCCAATCGGCTTCGGCTTTAGCTGCCGCGTTTTTTCCGTGATAGAGCGTCACGATTTCGCGCGCCAAGCGCATCTTGGCTTCTTTCGGATGGCCCGCGACTATCCGCGCCACCTCGTCCATCGGCACGCGTGTACAAAGTTCGAAGTAAGTAACAACCTGTCCGTCGCTCATACTCATGACTTTTCCGTACATATCGGACGGCGTCGCAGTAAGCGTGATGACATTACCCTTGCTCGAACTCATTTTAGTGCCGTCGAGTCCGTCGATGAGCGGATTGAGTATCACATTTTGCGGTTCCTGTTTAAAATGCTGCTGCATCGGCCTGCCCGCCAGCACATTAAATTTTTGGTCCGTGCCGCCGAGCTCGACATCCGCCTTAATCGCCACACTGTCATAACCCTGCATGAGCGGGTACAAAAGTTCACGCAACGAAACCCGCTTGCCGGCCTGCAGTCTGCGGGCAATATTGTCGCGCGCGATAAAGTCCGCGACCGAAAACAGGTCCGCATGCTCCCCTATCTGCCGGTACGTAAGCGGTTTGAGCCACTCGCTGTTGTAGCGCATCTCAATTTTTGACAGGTCGAGCAGTTTGCCCGCCTGGTCAAAATACGTTTTCTTGTTTTTTTCAATCGTCTCGGCCGCGAGCATCGGGCGCTCGGCCTCCTTGTCGGAGGTGTCGCCGATAACCGCGGTAAAGTCGCCGACGATGAGCACAATCTGGTGGCCGAGCTCCTGGAAATCGCGCAGCTTGAGCAGGGGTATAGCACGCCCGATGTGCAGGTCGGGGCTGGTCGGGTCAATCCCTAATTTTATGCGCAGCTGCCTGCCGGAGAGCAGTTTTTTCCGTAAATCTTCCTTTACAATCACCTCGGATACGCCGCGGCTAAGCACCGCGGCGACCGCCGCTTCGTCCGTATTGATTTTTGGCGTCCGCGAAAAAAGCCCCATATCTTGATATACTACTACCCATGCACGAGTTTGTCTTGGCCGTACGCAGGAGCATCCGTTACGGCCGGCGGCACTGGAACCTTTTGCTTATATGGGGCATAAGCGCCGGCCTCCTGATGGGCGGCTCAATCCTTTTGTGGGCGGCGACGCTCGAACTCCCCGACCTTAAGTCGCTCGAGACCCGCAAGGTGGAGCAGTCGGTCAAAATATACGACCGCACCGGGCAAGTGCTCCTATACGACCTGCACGACAAGATGCAGCGCACCGTGGTTCCGCTGGACAGTATTTCCCCGTATATCAAACAAGCTATTGTCGCGATAGAAGACCCGGAGTTTTATACGCACAAGGGGGTCAAACCGACCGCGATTTTGCGCGCTATCTTTACCAACGCGACGCAGGGCGACCTGCTCTCCGGCCAGGGCGGGTCGACCATCACGCAGCAGGCGGTCAAACTGACTGTGCTCACCGCCGACAAAACGGTAACCCGCAAACTCAAAGAGTGGGTGCTGGCGCTCAAAATGGAGCGCTCTCTCAGCAAAGACCAGATACTGGAAATCTATATCAACCAGGTGCCGTTCGGCGGACAGCTCTACGGGATAGAGGAGGTGTCGATGACCTTCTTTAGCAAACATGCCGCGGACATAACTCTGCCGGAGGCGGCGTATCTCGCGGCGGTGCTCCCCGCGCCGACGCGCCTGTCGCCGTACGGCTCGCACCTCGACCAGCTGGAGGTGCGCCGCAAACTGGTGCTGAACAAAATGCTGGAGCACGGATATATCACGCAGGCGCAGCGCGACGAGGCATTGGCGGCAAAAGTTGTTTTTACTCCGCCGCGCGACACCTCCATCTCCGCGCCGCACTTTGTATTTTACGTGCGGCAGTATCTGGAGGACAAATACGGGCAGGACGCGCTTGAGCAGAGCGGGTGGCGCGTCACCACCACGCTGGACGCCGACCTCCAGACAAAAGCCGAGGAAATAGTAAACCGCAACGCGCTCGCGAACGTGGAAAAATTTAACGCCACCAACATGGCGATGACCGCGGTAGACCCGAAGACCGGGCAGATACTGGTCATGGTCGGCTCGCGCAACTACTTTGATACCGACATTCCCGGCGCGTACAATGTCGCCACCATGAGCCCGGGGCGGCAGCCGGGCTCGGCGTTTAAGCCGTTCGTATACGCGCAGGCGTTTGCCGAGGGCTACACGCCGGAAACCATATTGTTCGACCTGCGGACGCAGTTTTCGACCGCGTGCAAAGCTACCGACACCACCAACAGCGAACCGCCGTGCTACTCGCCTATTAACTACGACGGCAAATTCCGAGGCCCCATGTCTCTGCGCGAGGCGCTGGCGCAGTCCATTAACATACCGGCGGTTAAAGTGCTCTACTTGGTCGGCATTAATGACGCGCTCAAGACCGCCAAATCACTAGGCATCAACACGCTCGGCGACGCAAACCAATACGGACTCACGCTGGTGCTCGGCGGCGGCGAGGTGACCCCGCTGGAAATGACCAGCGCGTACGGGACCTTTGCCGATAACGGCATGCACTTTGACACTACGCCGGTATTGCGCATCGAAGACGCGCGGGGCGATGTTATTGAGGACAACACGCAGCGCAGCGGCACGCAGGTGCTGGATCCGGAGGTCGCTCAAAAAATAAACGATGTACTGTCCGACAAGGTGGCGCGCGCGCCACTGGGAGAAAACGACCTGTTCAACTTCCCCGGACAGGATGTGGCGGTTAAAACCGGTACCACCAATGACTTCCGCGACGCGTGGACGGTCGGCTACACACCAAACATCGCGGTCGGCGTTTGGGCGGGAAACAACGACAACACCTCGATGGTCAAAAAAGTCTCCGGATTTATCGTCGGTCCGGCGTGGAGCGAATTTATGCGCTACGCGATTACTAAACTGCCTACCGAGGCGTTCGTGCGTCCGGAGTACATTCCGTCCGGCAAACCGGTGTTAAACGGCAACTGGCAGATACCCGGGAGCGACGGCCTGGTGCACGAAATTCTTTACTGGGTCAGCAAAAATAATCCGACGGGCTTTCCTCCGTCGGAACCGTCGACGGACCCGCAGTTTGAGCGATGGGATGCGCCGGTGCGCGCGCAATACGGCGGCTACGGAGTCTATATCGCTCCTCCTGCTCAGCAAATACCCGCCCCGCAGGCTCAACCGCCCCAAACGCAAACCCAGTACCAAAACCCCTACGGCGGCTCCTTCATCCCCTCCTACCCCGCGCAATAAAAAAACCGCGCCCACGCCGGGAGCGGTTTATGCGTCGGGGAGCAAATATATGACCCGCAGGTTTGTGTTTGTTTTTGCCGCCGCATCCTCAATTACTTTTTTATACGGCAGCCAGTTTGGCTTGTTCTTGGTGTAAAATTGTATCTCGCTGACCACAAAAGGGAGCCGCACTATTTGCCGGAACACCCTGGTGGCCAAGAATTTGACTCCTTCTTCCGTCAGCAGAAAGTTATAGGGTTCGATTCTTTCCTGCGCGTGCAGGAGTCCGAACTTTCCCGACAAAATAAAGAACTGTGCTCCTTGCTCGAGAGCAATATTCTCAACCAACTTGACGTGTGAACCCACGTACCGCTCACGAGCCGGCAACGGCTCCGGGTTTGCGGCCTTCTCCCGACTGCATATACTGCACACTATTGTCTGTGTTTTCTGCGACATGGCCCTTCCTCTTATTCTTTGGACACAAATCTGCACAGATACTACCCAAAAACTTCAAAAAGTCCAGTTCTACCTATTCATCGGCATGGCGAGGAGTTGTTTTTTGAGTTCGGGAAGGTCTTTTGTCACGGTTTTCCATACTTCTTCCAAATCGACTATAAAATACTCGTGGATAAGGTTGTCGCGCATCCCGGCGATATCGCGCCAGGGGGTGTTTGGATTAGCTAGTTTAAAATCCTCCGGTAGACCCTTTACCGCCTCGCCTATTATCTCCAACATACGAACAACGGCAGCTTGTTTTTCTTCCGAGGCAAAAAATTTCTCTTTTGCAGTGTCTTTCAGGAAAGACTCTATACTAGAAATACTTCCAAAAATATGCCCGACAAGAACATCCGGGGACTTGCTCATAGAAGAGATACCTCGTCTTTTTCGATAAATTTACGAAGTTTTGGATACACCGAACGGTAGGTTAGAACGTCCACCTTTTTATTTAAAGCGCCCTCAAGCTCAAATCTGAGTTTAGCTAATTTAAAAAGTCCAACTGGTTCAGTAAATTCCACAAGAATATCTACATCGCTTTTTTCCGTGTCGTCGCCCCGGGCAGTGGAACCAAATAAGGATGAACGGATTACCCCATATTGTTTAAAAATTGGGGTGGTGTATTGTTTTATTTCTTTTATTTTTTCTTTAGTTACCACACTCATATTATACCACAGCACCGGTTCTTTAGCATCAAAACCCGTACGGCGACTCGTTTGTCCCCTACTACCCTGCACAATAAAAAAACACTGTCATCCACAAGTTTTTTTGATGACTTTTAGTTTACCATTTCGCCACTTTTTAGAAAAAACTAATCGGACAATCCTTTACTACGCAAACAACTTTTATAATTAAGATCTATATCAGAGGTCTGGAGCACGCTTCTATAGCAACTCTCTTTTGCCTTAGTTACTGATTGATCAGCTTGATAGTTCAACCAAGCAACTAAAACCTGAGCAAGAGCAAGAAATACTAAAGTTCCTGTTAACCAGTTCATTGCCCGAGAGTTTTTATTAGAGGAAACTGCGGCTGCTTTTAACCCTGCGTTTAGGGTCTTTACCTCGTCCAACATTTTAAATTCTGTCATCATAATCCTGAATAAAAATTTCACCTATTCATCGGCATAGCGAGGTAGAGAAAGGACTCGTCGCCGGCGTCTTTTATTAACATGGCTTTGCCGGGGCCGTTGCTGTGGAGGCGCACACTGTCGCCGGAAATAGATTGCAGAGAGTCGGCCAGATACCGGCCGTTAAACGACACCGAGACGGACTCCCCGCTTGTCGCGGCTTTTATTGTTGATATCTGCTCGCCTATGTCCGGATTGCGCGACGACAAAAACATTGATTTTTTAACCGTATCAAGCGACAAAGAAACTTGAGCGAACTTATCGGCAAATATCGAAAGTGATTTCAGTGCACCCGCCATGTCCTCGCGCAGAACAACCGCCTCGGTGGTAAACTTTTTCGGTAAAATTTGTTTGTAGTTAGGAAACGAGCCGTCGAGCAGGCGGCTGGTGTAATACACGCCATCTGTCTGGAGTGAAAGTTGGTTATCGGTGTAATAAATTTCCACATCCGCGTTAACACCCTCCAGTATCCGTATAAGCTCCGCCGCGTTCCGCGCCGGAATAAGCAGCTCCGGCACGCTGCCGCCGGTTCTCATCGGCACTGTCTTTTCCGCGAGCCGGAACGAGTCCGTCGCCGCTGATGTCAGTTTGCCGGCATTACCGTACACAAGGACGCTTTGTAGTTCCGGTTTAATAGCGGACAAAGATGCGCAATATAATACATTTTTTATCGCCTTTACAAAATCAATACTTTTTATTGTAAATGAGTGTTCAGCGGGTACACGCGGCAGTAAAGGAAAATCCTCATAAGGAATGGTTTTAATTGACGCACTGGAACTTTCGGTTGTTATTTTTAAAACTTCACCGACAAGATTTACCGAAACAGATTTACCGCGCGTGTTTCCCAAAAAACCGGCGAGTATTGATGCCGGAACAGCCACAATACCGTCTGTTGTTATTTTTGCCGGAATAACCACCTCAACGCCGCACTCAAGATTTGTTGCCCGCAAAATTAATCTACTACCCTCGGCGGTTATAAGCACACAACCTAAAACAGGAAGGTTGGATTTTTTTTCTGAAAAACGTGCCGCTGTAGAAGCGGCTGTTAAAAATGTTTGTAATGTGGTTTCGAATTTCATATGTATTATATAAAAACTATTACTATTATTAACTATGTGGATTGGTGGAATAAGTTGTTTTTATAGTGGTATTTAAGAGTGTTTTGAATTTTTTATTTATGTATTTCATGTGAATTATTGTTTGTTGAGGTGTTGATAGTGGTTGTTTATGTATTTTTTATCAACAACTATTCACATCATTTCAACATCAGCCGTATCTGATGAATTTCATTATTTAAAACACTATCTTTATGTAAATCATTTTTTATTTTATCACATGAGTGTATAACAGTTGTATGGTCTCTCCCACCTAGTTTTTCGCCGATAGTAGGAAAAGAAATCCGGAAGTCTTCACGGAGGAGAAACATAATAACTTGTCTTGGCCGGACAACCTCCTTTCGTCTTGTTTTTTCATAAATACTCCCCTCCTCTACTCCATAAAAACTGGCTATAGTTTTAACGACATCCTGCACGGAAACCGCCTTCTTTTGCGACCCGCTGGCGCCCCGTAGAAGCATTTTAGCGTCATTTATGGTAAGCGGCTGTCCGCGCATCTCAAACTGGATCATAAGGGTGTTGAGGGCGCCCTCAAGCTCGCGTACATTACCCTCTATGGTTGTTGCCAGGTACTCTAAAACGTCATCCTCAAGGTAAAAGTTATGCGCCGCCGCCTTTGTGCGTATAATCGCCAAACGGGATTGGTGGTCCGGCGGCGTGACAGACACTATCATTCCGGCGCTGAAGCGCGACTTAAGCCTGTCCTCGAGGTTTTGTATGACGTTGGGGTGTTGGTCGGAAGAAAAGACAAGCTGTTTGTTGTTGTCGTGCAGGAAGTTAAACAAATGGAAGAATTCCTCTTTTATTTTGTCGCGTCCCGCCAAAAACTGGACATCGTCCATGATAAGCAGGTCGTATTGGCGGTATTTTTCCTTAAAACTCTGCACTTTTCCGGCCTGCAGGGATGACACATAATCCATCGAAAAGCGCTCCGAGGTAACGTAGTAGACCTTGCGCTCGGGCGCGCCGGTGCGGAAATGGTTGCCTATTGCCTGTATCAGGTGTGTTTTTCCGAGTCCGGTCGGGCCGTACACAAGGAGCGGATTGTAGGCAATGCCGGGCTTGCGCACTACAGCCTGCGCCGCCGCGTGGGCAAGCTCGTTAAACGGCCCGACGACAAATGAAGAAAAAGTGAAGCGTGGGTTCAGGTTGCTCTTTTGGTGTACAGCCTCAAGCGGGAGCTCGCTCACCGGCGGCGGTATGACCTTGGGTTCGTCATTATTGCGCTTAGGGCCGCGGGAAATGACATACTCCACCGTCCGTACAGACTCGGAAAGCGTCCGCAGAGAGCGCAGAATGTCCTTATGGAACTTGGTGGAAAGCCAATCGCGCGCAAATTGCGACGGGACGCCGAGCGCCACCGCGCCGTCCTCTACGCGGACAATATGGGTGTCGCGGAACCACGTGTTGAAGTTTGGTTTTGAGATGGTCAGCTCGAGCTCTACCAGCGCATTTTCCCAGAGTTCTTTAGTGGTTGTCATAATGATTTTCAATCGGGTATGTCCAACTGTACTCGAGTCGCGTCGCTACGTCAAAATTGCCAAAAACGTGCACAAGTTGGGGAGTAACTGTGGACAAGCCACAGTTGACAAGTACCACTAGGACAATAAATACAATGAAAACAATAACACAATAAATACGATAAAATACGGGAATGGAACAGTTTAGATTTCGGAAGTGGAAAGTTTATAAAGATAGTCAGAAGCTTTTTTCGGATATTCTGGCGGTGGTTGCTACCCTTCCCCAGCAGTACAAGTATTCTCTTGGAGACCAAATTACACGGGCGAGTTTATCAATAGTGCTAAACGTTGCCGAATGGAGCGGCAAGAATTCAATAAAAGAACTGAATCGTTTTTTGGATATTGCGGTCGGGTCCGCGTACGAAACACTGGCCTGCGTAGATACATTACTGCAAAATAAATTCATAAATCAAAAACAACAAGAAGGTTTAGAAAAGCAGTTGGAAAGTATCTGCAGCCAAATAGGAGGTTTCAAAAAAAAGCTCCGGAGAATAAAACAACAAATACAATAAATACAACAAGTACAACTTTTTTCACTGAAAGTTTTTTCTTTGCATTATATAAGTGCTGTGGTATTGTCCTGCGCAGTCGAACCTGCCGCTTTTGCGGCGAAAAAGGGAGCAAGTGCGATGAAATATCAAGTCACACCTGCCAAGCTAATGGCATGGCAACACCCGCTCGTCAGAGTGGTCGTGAAAGCGGCCAACGAGAAGTCGGACGGCGACTTTAAGCAAGTGCTCAAGGATGCTATTTTCGGCAACTGGGCAGTCGATGGCGAACATGACACGCCACAAACTCAACTTGACTGTGCGGCTGGTTGCCCGCCCAAGAAGAACAATCACCTCTGGGTCGCATGGAATGGTTTCATGCCTCTGCCGTTTACCAAGGATTCGGTGGCCGGCAAGCGCCTGACGGCCATGTGGGCCGAGGTCAAGCAAGAGCAACCCAAATGCGCGCAAGTGCAGGAGTTCAAGTGGGTGTTCTGGCAGCCGGAGCGTGACGACGAGGATGCGGCTTTCGTGGCGCAAGTTCTTGGCCGGGAACCGGTGTATCACGAGCTCGTGGTGTAGGTTATGGGCACGGTCATCTCGATCGTGCCTTTTTCTTTACCACTGAACCCATGTTTTTTTATCGTACTTGTTGTTTGTTGTATTTATTGTTCTTGTTTTGAAGTTGTACTTGTTGTATTTATTGTGATATTGTTCCAGTTATCTATGTCCCAAACATACCAACCAAAAAAGCGCAAAAGGGCGCGCTCGCACGGATTTTTAAAGCGTGCGGCCACTCCCGGCGGTAAAAAAACGGTTCTCCGCCGCCGCCGCAAGGGACGCGCCAAGCTCTCCCGCTAAAATGCTTCGCAAAAAAGCCAGGCTTACGTCGGCTGAGGTTCGTGAGATAATAAAGAGCGGCCGCTCGGTGCGCCTCGGTACCCTGTCGGCTAAGTTTAAAGAGAGTGCTTCGTCAAAGGCGGCAGTGGTGGTAAGCGCCAAGGTCGCCAAAAAAGCCGTCGAGCGCAATAAGCTGCGCCGCGCCGCGTACCTTGCATTGCGCTCCTCCCTACCCAATGGAGTGCACGTTGTTTTTTTTCTGCACAAACCCATTCTCGATAAAAACGAACTTAACGCCCTATGTTTGAAACTTATTTAGTACAGCCTATTTATAATATTTTTATCGCGCTTGTCGGCGTGGTTCCGCACGGCGATACCGGCCTTGCCATTATCGCGCTTACCATCATTATGCGCCTTGTTCTCTATCCGGTATTTACCGCCTCTATACGCACGCAGATGGGAATGACCGCCATGCAGGGCGACATCGAGCTCATTAAAGAGAAGCACAAGGGCGACAAAGAAGCGCTCGCGCGCGAGCAGATCGGGCTTTTTAAGAAGCACAAAGTAAACCCGCTGGCGGGTTTCGGCGCGCTGTTTATCCAGCTCGCGGTTATTATTGCGCTCTACTACGCCCTATTTCAGGAAGGGTTCCCCGAAATTAATACGGCCTTGTTGTACTCTTTTGTGTCTGTTCCGGCGGCGGTTTCGACCTCATTTTTTGGAATACTAAACCTGCTTACCCCGCATCATATCTTTTTGGCGCTCTTGGTCGGCGCCAGCCAATACTGGGCGATATACCTGACCATCAGCCGCACCCCTATCGTACAAAAGGACCCGGACAAGGCCGCCGTGGCGCGCATGCAGCAAAACATGATGCTCTATTTTATGCCCGCGGTTATGGCCGTCACTTCCTATTATTTTGCCGCGGCAGTCGGATTATATTTTATCGCCAGCAACCTTTTTTCGGTCGCGCAGGAGTGGATTATAAGGAACCAGTACAAAAAACAACAAGCACAATAAATACAACCGGAACAATACCAGAACACGTTTTTTGCCGAGTTGTACTTGTTGTATTTATTGTATTTATTGTATGGTAGGGACATGTCCCCCGACTTGTCATCATTTGTATCAAAGCTGCTTGAACTCATAGGGGTTGATGGTACGGTTGAACTTAAAATCGGTCACCGCACGGTGATAGCGGTAACTTCCTCCGACTCGGCGCGCCTTATAGGCCCCAATGGCGAGCATCTGCGCGCGCTCAATATGATTGCGCGCCGGCTGGTGGAAGCCAAGCATGGCGAAGAGTCGGCGGGCTTTCTTATAGACGTCAACGGATATCATGAAACCGCGATGGAAAAGGTGCGCCAAAGCGCGCGCATGCTGGCGCAGCGCGCGCGCCTTTTTAAACACGATGTTGACCTGGAGCCGATGAGCTCTTACGAGCGGCTGGTGGTGCACGAGCTTTTTGCCGAGGACCCGGAAATAAAAACCGAATCAGCGGGCGAAGGAAAGTTCCGCCACATCGTACTGAAGCACAAGAACGATAAATACAATAAACAATAAATACAATAAACTCGAGTCGTACTTGTTGTATTTATTGTGCCGGTTGTTCTAGTCTCACTCCCCAGAGTGACCGGTCGCTTTTTCGTATATAGAGCAGGTACCGCTCGCTCTTGGAGATAGCCAGTTCCGCTATATCGGCCTGCTCTCCCCCGTCGGCGGCGCCTCCGGGCACCGCAACGATTGACGAACGCGCGTCGGTCAGGTCGTAGCGTATGATGCTGACCGGTTTGCCCGCGACACCTTGGTGCACCAGGTCGAGGTAGTTGGTTTCAACATACGAGAGCGGCACCGCGCAGTACATAGTGGTTGAGGTCGCGAGGCTCCAAATGCACGACTCCGGGCTCGGGTCGAACGACAGCGGTTTTGATAGACCCGTTTTTACGGTGCGGTAGTAGGTGGAGCGGTCGGCGCCCGCTGTTTGGTACACGATGTGGCCGAAAGCGCGGTCCGCTATCGCGGTAATGCCCTGCGCGAACATAAGCGGAGCGTAGGTGCCGGTTTTTGCGTCTATTGAAAAAATCGCGCCGGTTACTCCTGATGCCGGCGCGGAACCGGCGAGCAGAGTCCCTTGCTCCGGCCAAGCAAGCGCGATTTCGGAGAGCGGCAGGCTTACAATATTTTTTGCGCCGCCGCCGTCGACGCGCGCCGTGTATACATCGCTGCCTTTGGCGGTTTTCAGCAGGTATGCAACGCTTGCTCCGTCGGGCGAGACAGCCAAACTCGCGATATTGCTCGGCAAAAACTGCACGCGCACCGGTACGGTGGTGGTGCTGGTTACCGGCGGCAGGGCAAAATGCACGGTCTTGGTGGTTTCGATGTCTATATACTGCATCAGCGCGTCCTTTCTTTCGCCCTGCGGTGAGCCTGTCGAACCCGTCCACGCTACTTTTTTGATGCCGGGCACCGTTATATTGGAAATTGACTTAGGCACGGCTCCGGGCGAGTCGAGCACCAAGTCAAAGGCGTGCCCGTTGGTCTGTAAGACAAACCGCGCGACTGTCGATGTCGGCCGGGTTGTGTCTATAAGCGTGGCGCCGGCGACGGGGCCGTCGGCTATTTTAAATATTTTTCCGGTGCCCGGCATTTCCGTCGTCGGGGTATCGGTGACACCCGGTGTTGTAACGCTGGTGCTGTTTTGAGTATTGCCGGTGCCGAAAGGCGGCTGCGCCCTGTCGGTGCCAAGGGTTGGTGTTTGGAAGTACACGAGCCACAGTATTACTCCCGCCGCGACAATACCGGCGCCGATTATCCACAGGATTATTTTTACGTTTTGGTTCATTTTTATTGGCAGTAGCACACGTCTTTGCTGTACTCTTTTTGGCAAGAGAGTGTTTTAGGCGAGCACCGGTTGTAGGCTTCTTCCTGTGACATGTTTGCGTTGTTGTAAGTGACTTGTCTGCCACCATACAGCGCCGTATCTCCTCCGCTTGTTGTTCCGGAAGGTTTGCCGAGGTTGCCTATTGAGGATAGGTTAAACTCTAAAAGTTTCGGGTTGATGGTGTTGAGTATAAGCCAGGAGGCGGCGAGCAAGAGCAGGCCCCACAGCGCCGCTTGCGCGCGCGCCTTTGCCTTGCTGGTGTCGATTGCCGACTCCGAGAGCATGTAGCCTATGCCGGCGATGACAATCATCACCACGGCAAAGAGTCCGCCGAAGCCTATAAGCACTTTGAATATGGTGCTTACAAATGCCGGAAAGTTTGTGCCCGACTGGTCGCAGGTGCCGTTGGGGCACGGCAGAGGCTCAAGTGGCGTGTAGGTAATGTCCCCCGCCGCGGCGTATGCAACGCCGCTCAGTGATACAAACAGCACGACGATAAATAAAAACTTTCTCATAGTCCGAAGAAGTTAAAGAGCGAGTTGCTTTGCGTCGCGCCGAACTCTATATGCAAAGAGATACTGGCGGTCTGCACAAACTGGTCGGGGTTGTTGTTTTGCATAGAGACCCCTATCGTAGCACTGCCGGTGCCCGAGCCGGATTGCCGCAGCGTCAGTATCCCGCTCGCGCTGTCGGGGCCGCTTGCCGGCTCACCGTTGAGCGTCCAGACAAACGGTATCATGCCGGACCTTTTGGTCGCCGTCGAAAAGTAATACGGTTCGGCCTGCACAGTTAGCTCTGCGCCTACAAGCGATATGGCGGCCGGCAGCGCCGTATCGTACAGCGTCCCGCGCAAAGCGTCGCGCGAGTACAGCAAGATTATCGGGTCAGACGCCGGCACGGACAGCTCTCCGTGTCCGACCTTTGCGGCGCCGTAGTAGACATCTACCGCAACGTTCTCGCTCTGTTGGAGTTGGTCTCCGGTGCGGCTAAAGGTAAAGCGCCCGAGGCCGGACGCCTCAGGAACAGGGTCGTCGCGGTAAAACCACTGATAGTTCAGAGCGTTTGAGGTGATGCGCGAGGAGCCGGAGTATACGGTCGGGAAGGCGACTACCTTGTAGTCGGAGCCGGCGCTGTAGAGAGCTTTTCCTTTGTAGAGCGGCGGTACGGTGGTGTACGCCTCCCACAGGAGGTTGATGCGCGAGGGGTTAAAGGTAAAGTTTCGCGTAAAAAATCCTTGATTCGAATCCACGGAGACGGTAACGGAAGTTTTTTGTCCAAGCGCGCCGGTAACAAACGTGTAGTTGCGCTCCCCTATGCCGTTTTTGACCGTCTTGCCGTCCTGCTTCCAGGTGATGTCCGCGCTACCTAAAAATGAGCCGACGCCTTGCACTTCGATTAAAACGGTTTCGTTCGCGCCCGGGGTTTCCGGGGTCACGATGTACTGCACCGGGTCCGGCACGGTTTGCGCGTGAGTAGGCATTCCAAAAATCAACAACAATGCCAACGCGGCGCCCTTAATCGCCGGCCGGATGTCGTTAAACCGGCTTGGCATGAGCGGCGCGCGCTTCTGTTGTGCCGGCAAATTTTCTTTTACAAAACTAAGGGCTTGTTTAACTGTCCCCGCGCGCATGCCGTCTTCTTTTTTCTTTTCCCGCATGCACTTCCATACCATCCAGCTCCAAAACGGAAGAAAGTTCATAAACGGGGTTACCTCGCCGAGGAATCCTTTTATAATAATCTGCGGATAAAACATCCCCTCGAACGCAAGCAGGGCGATAATGCCGCCGCCGATGGTGATGCTGAGCGCCACGTCAACCGCCGCCCCTATCGGTATAGCAAACGCGCTTAAGCCCGCTCCTGCCAGTGCCCCCGCGACTCCGCATTGGCCTGCGGCCCACAGCGCGGCCCATATGCCGGGCGCGTTTTGATAGCAGAGAGCGGCACCTGCCGCGGCGCCTCCTATACCACCTCCGACCGGAGTGACAAACTGCAGTACCGCAAACATAATCATAAAAGCAAACTGCAATAAGTCCAAAATAAACGCCGGTAGTAGGAGCATGTATTTCATATTTGTTGGGCCTCGGCCTTTTTTTGCCGCAGGGCGAGCACCTGCGACGGGTCTGACGTAATTATTTGGTCCTCGGTGTATGAGGCTATCACTTTTATAGCGACATGTTTGAGGCCCGCAAAGAATATCCCCTCCCCCACATCGGACTCCAGGAGCAAAAACTTTTCTTCGTCCGAGAGGTTAAACGTTTTCTGCAGGTTATCAATCGTCGTCGGAGACTGCTTGAGCAGAATCTGGATGGACGAGTTGGTAATCATCGGGAGGCCGTACGGCGACTTGAGGAAGTCGTCGACGTCCTGCGTAATCGTCGCCAACCCCAGGTAGTATTTGCGTCCGCGCTTTGCCATCGAGTAGAGGAATGATGCCGTATCGTCCGACTTCATCATCCACCACGCCTCGTCGATGACCAGCAGGCGCTTTTTGAGGTTTTTGCGCACGGCGTTCCATATATAGTGGGTGATAAGGTACATGGCGACCGGCTTGAGGTCGTCCTCCATGTCGCGCACGGAAAAGACGACGAACTTTTTGTTGATATCGACGTTGGTCGGCTGGTTGATAAAGCCCGACCAGGTGCCTTTGGTGTATTTAGAGAGCCGCTGTACCAGCGAGTCGCTCCCCTGCAGGCCCGAGAGCACCATCTCAAAGTCGGACAAAAGAGGCGGCTCTATCTCGGCAAAGTTGCTGTCGACAGTGATGTCTTTGAGCGCGTAGGTCTCTGTAATGGCCCTATCGATGATGGCGTCCTCCTCCGGCGTAAGACCGCCGAGCATAATGCGGAACATCCCCACCAGCGCCACGATGTTGGAGCGCAAGATATCGGCCGGCGACTCGTCCTCGCGCGGCGGCGCCAAGTCGAACGGATTTATGTGATTTTCGGAGTTAAGCGATATATTGAAGTAGCGTCCGCCGACGGTCTGCGCCAAAAACTCATACTCGCGCTCGGGGTCGATGACGATAACCTCGGTGTCGAACATCAGCGTGCGCAAAATTTCCAGCTTGGTGGCGTAGCTTTTGCCGGAGCCGGACTTGGCAAAGATGACCGAGTTGTAGTTCTCGAGCGAAAAGCGGTCAAAAAGCACCAAGGAGGCGTTGTGGCGGTTGACTCCGTACAGTATCCCCTTGTCGGAGGTAAGGTCAAAAGATACAAACGGAAATATACTCGAGAGCGGTGATGAATTGAGTTTGGAGTTGACCTTGAGCTCGTCGTGGCCGAGCGGCAATACCGATTTGAACCCCTGCTCCTGCTGGAAGAGCGCCGGCTTTACGTATACCAATCGGCTCTCGAGCATGGACTTTATTTCGCTCTCCGCTTTGTCCAGCTCCTCGACGGTGGCTCCGTAAATGGTGATGTAAACGCCGACATCGAACAGCTTTTCCTGCGCCTGCTGGAGCTGGTTGCGCAGGCTCTCCAGGTCTTGGTAAGCGGTGTCCAGTATCGGGTCGCGCACCAAACCCTTTTCCTCCCGGCTCATTATCTGGCTCTGCACTTCCGCGACCTTTTTTTGGAACTTTTTCAGTATCTCGGCGGAGTCGATGGGGTGGATAAATATCGAGATATCCAGTATGCGGTCGAGATTGATAACCGGAGAGAACCACGAGTCGGTCAGCACACGAGGGTATGACATGACAAAGAACGTACGCGCTATTTTGTCTCCGAGGTTAATCTCGCGCGGCGTAATTTTGAGCGCCGACGGAGCTATGACGTCCTGCAGTTCCAGCACCCCCTCTTTATATATCTGCTCCGGCAGAATGGAGGCCATCGGAGCCAGCGTCCCCTCCTTTTTTTTATTTAAAAAATCAAATAGAGCCATATTGTATTTATGGTTTTAATTGTGCTTGTTGTAAGTTGGTGACCTGCAGAGGCTTTTCCAGTTCGCCGGGATTAAACAGTTTGTAAAACAACTCTATTACCTCCTCGGTGCCGAGTTTTGCCACGCGCACGCCCGTGCGCACCAGCCCCTGCTCGACAACCGAAACTCGCTGCTCGAGCTGGGTGCGGTATTGCTCAAATTGCGCGTCGGCGAGCGCGCCTGCTCCCTTTTGGCCGCCGCCGGGGAACAGTCCGCCGAGCATTCCGCCGCCGCGGTTGATGAGCGCGGGGTCGTACGGCACCACGATAAAAAAGTTTTTCGTCATGATGTTGGCACGCTCGGTAAAGTCTTTTATAAACGCCATGTACTCGCGTATCTGTATCTTCATCAGCTCGTCGAGCTCTTTTTGGTAGCGGTCCTGCAGGAGCGCGATGTACGGCCTGATGTCCAGGTCGCGGCTCTGGATGGAAAACTCAACCGTAAACTCCAGCGAGTTGAGGAAGTTTTGAAACTGCCCGATGATTGCCTGCTGTTCGTCCTGCGACTTGAGCGCCAGGTTGATGCTCGACGCCATCAGCAGTACGCGCAGAGAGCCGTCCTTTAATATAATAACGCCGTCCCGCACCTCTTTGATGGGTACAAATTCCTGGGTTGCCTGCGCTTTGACTTTAGGGGTATCAGCCATAAATTAGATTTCGAACCCTGTTCGAATCGTATTGGACGAAGTCTTGTCTTTGATATTCAGCGACCACGACAGGTCTTTTAGTTTGCTTTCGGAGAGTTTTGGCACGGGCAGGTTTATAGGCTTTGTGGCGGTTGCTTGTGGTGAACCTGTCGAATCCGTCGAAGGATTGGCCTGCCTCTGCTTCCAAAGATAGAGCTTACTCCCGGTAAAGTACCCGAATGCGTGTTCCATCGCGTGTATGAGCGGCCTGCCGTTGATGTTAAAAAAGGCCAACCCGCCGGAAAGCGCCATAACGGGGATGCCGAGCAGTACCGTAAGGTACAAAGGCAAAAAACTGAACATCAGCAGACACAGTCCTCCCCCGCCGGCAAGGTAGATAAACTGCTTGAGCGTCAGAGGGCCAAAGATTTTGTCCTCCACCTCGATAAATTGAGGAACTTGGTACTGGGCCATCGGTATTAAGTATACAACCAGTACAACAAGTACGATAAATACAATATAGGACAACCTGAGCCCATCGTACTTGTTGTATTTATTGTTCTAGTCGTTCTAGTTTAATTTGTCGGCTCCCGGTATGGGTCTGCGGTGTACGGTTTCGGTGCCGGAGGCGGTGTTGCAGGAGGTTTTGCCGTGCCCTTCGAAGCCTCTGGCGAAGTAGGGGGAGTTGTAGGCGCGAGGCTCACTGTCTTTTGCGCGAGCATCATGTCCGCCGGATGAGGCTCGATAGCCTTTGGCGCAGACGCTGGTACAATACTTACCGGTTTAACTATCGGAATACTGGTTCTCTCTATTGCGGGAGTTTTTTTGCTTTCTGCAACGAGGGTCTCTTGCAATGCTTGTTGTTCCGTAAATTCCTGCATAGACCCGCGTATCGGAATAAATATAGATGTTCCTATGTCTTGAGCAACAGTGTTGGCTTTTTCTGCCGATATGTTCAATTCTTTAGATAAGTTTTCTGCAAACTCTGCCGGGTCGGTAAAACCGAGCATTACCATGTATGTTTCGTCACTGAGGTTGCCTATTTGGTCCACATGCAGAGCGTTTTTTGTGCCTACTTCTCGTATTTTTCTGTCTACTTCGGCAGACTGTACCGCCCTTCTTATTTCTTCCGGCAGTTCCTCAAGCCTGTTCTGTATTTTTGTTGCTAAATCTTGGTCCATATATTTATAATTTTAGCTATTAAGCGGCTTTGTTTTCATCTAGGTTTAGTTTGTTTTCCGCGTTATCGTTGGCGGGAGTTTTCGTACCGGAGCCCTTGTTGTCATTGGCGGGTTTGGGGATATCGTTAGCCCCGTTGGAAATTTGGCGCGCAATGTTGGCGAATCCTTGTGAAGAATTTTCGTTCGTTGCTTTCATCGTTTTTATCGCTTTTCTGAAGAGTTCGCGATCATCTTTACTCAATGTCGCAGTGACGTTACGGCCAGAGGACGGGAACTGCCAGCCACTAGGAGGCGAGGCTGGTTGTGGGCCCGCCCCTGGTGCGCGCGCAGGAACCGGAGGCGGTGGGGGTATTGCCGCTCCCCCTCCTCCGCCCCCTCCACCACCGCCACGGCCGCCACCGCCAGGAGTCTTCGGTGGTGGCTCTGGAGTTTCGTAGTTTTCGTCAACTGTAAATTTGAGGGTGGAGAGAACGTTTTTTATTTGGTCGGCATCGGTCTTGCTACCGCGTATTTTTGCAGCCGCCTCTTTATCCGCTTTACCAATCCAGAACGGTACACCGCTTGTGGCTCCCCACGCGTTGCGCCAGTCTTTGGTTGTAATCGCTCCAGCGTATATTTTTGCGTTCTTTGAGCCGGCGTCCTCCTTTGCTTTTTTAATTTTGTCCTTAATGTTGAGTTCCTTAAGAACTGCTTTATACGCATCGAGTGCGCGTTTTACATCCGCACTAGTTGCGTCCCCATTTGTTCTGTCCTCTTTAGCTTGTGCATACGTTCCTGCGGCGTTCATTAAGTCTTGTTTTTGTTCTTTACTGAGCCCTTTTACTACTCCGCCTACTGCTTTATACAATTGTCCCTCGGACGGCTTAAGCAACGCAGACTCTTTGTCGCGTCTCTCTATACGGGCATCATAACTTTCTTTGTAGTTCTTCTTGCTTGCCTCCCCGACGTCCACTCTGCCACCGGTAATTACATCGCCGCCGAGCACACCCAAAGCGGTCCGAGCACCGGGGATTCCGCGGGTATCAAAACTACTCCTACCGAGGGCACCGGTCCCGCGCCAAAGGGTTCTGCCGAGTATGCCTCCTTTTGCAGCCCAGTTACGCATCGCTGCAGTTTCAGACACGCGTTGTCCAGCCCAACCAATGGTGTTTCTTCCACCCCAACCAATCGCTCCGAACGCTTTGCCGGTTGACCAGCCGGTGACTTTAGACGCCATAGCGCTACCCTCTTTGACCATCCACTCGGAGACGTGCAAGGCGACGTACATAAGCGCGAGCACAAACCCCATGCGGATGCCGACATTCGCTATCGCCGCCCCGATGCCGGTGATGTCGCTTGCACCTGTACCGGAGTTCATCGCCGCGTCGAGTATCGAACCGCCCCCTTGGTCGGCGCGCAAGAGCTGTTTGGTAAAGCCGGTGAGTATAAGGAACATAAAAAGGAATATCGCCGGATAGATGGAAAATTCGATAAGCTTTTTGAACCACTGGTCAAAGTACCCGGCGGTCTTGGGGATTGTTTTCGCCACAAACGCGAGCGGCGAGGCGATGATAAGGAACCACAACCCTATAATGCGTAGGAGGAACTTGATGCCGACCTGCAAAAAGGCAAAGAACAGCATCCAAAACATCGCCGCCACTGATACGTATACAATTGTTGACACTATAAGTCCGCACATTGAGCCGTTACTGCCCTTTCCGCAGGCGTTTGACGCTTTGGTAAAGGCATCCGAGCCGTACAACTTTTGGAGCTGTACCGCGCCCATGATAGAGGCGCTCAGGTCTTTGACCCCGTTGATGGTGGCCGGCTTTTCGTTTACTGTTTCCGTCGGTATGGCGTTATAAAACTGCAGAGCTAAGATATTGCCGGTGTCTATGATGAGCCGCGTAAAAAAGAAGCTAAAGTTGACCAACAGAGCGATGACGATGACCAGCGCGAGCTGTTTTATCGTTCCGGCAGTCTCGGCAAAGAGCATCACCGTGAGCGCGATATAGATAAGGATAAATATAAACGCCATGTTGGCGATGTCGCGCACGGTTGTCCACCCGTTGGATAAAAAGTCGAGCGCGTAGGCGGTGCTGTTGAGCGAGAGTTGCACTACTATGCTAAAAAAGTACGCTCCTATGTAAGCTACAGGACTCGCAATGCCCGGACCCGCCCAATACACAAGCGCTGCGACGCAGTTTGTAAATAGGGTGCCTACTTTGCACCCGAAGTCGTCTGTGGACGGTTTGGCTGGATCATATTTATTTGTCGTGGTCGGTTGTTGGGTGCGATTTTGGGCGTTTATTTCGCTGGTTGCAAATGTGCTACACCCTGCATTGGTTCCGCCTTCTTCTATGCATTGAGCGTAGATTTGTTGATAAGTTGCCGCGTGTGCGGTCGGTGCGCCGATTGGCACCATACTCAAAATCATCGCCAACAAGACGATTCCCGGGATTATTTTTTGGCTAAAACGCATAGCATTGGGTTAGTTCGCTATCGGTCTGTTGGTTGCGGCTCGCAAGCGCCGACTGCAGCGCCGAGCGGTCCTGCTGGGCGGTGGTCACGTCGGCGGCGGTGATGATGACGCCGGAGGAGAGCGCGCTGTTGTACGCCGCTTTGACGGCGGCGACGTCGGCCGCCGAGGTGACGCTAAGCACGAGCGTCTGCAGTTCCTGCAGTTTCGCTATCCCCGCGTTGGCGTGCGTGATATTGGCGTTGAACAGGTCTATCTGCGCGTCGTAAGAGTGCAGAGCGGCAAGCGCGTTGTCGGCGTTGACTCGCGCGGTCGCCCTTTGCGCCTCGGTGTGGCTCGTACTCGACGATGCCGTCTCCCAGCAGTTGGCAAGCGTATTGAGTTTGGTTTGCGCGTTTTGTATATCGCTGATGCTCCCCTGCTGCGCCGAGCCGTACTGCTGGGCGATGACGACCTTGCCCTGCATGTCGGCGAGCATTGCCTCGGCGTCTCTCTGCGCCTGCTGTTGTTCCGGCGTGTAGTAGTTGGACGCGTAGCCTTGGTTGCCGCTGACGGACGAGAGCCCGTTTTGGAGCGTCTTGACCATAAGCTGGGTAAGCAGCGCGTTGACTATCTCATCAAAGCTTTTAGCAAGGCCGAGCTGGTCTTGGCCGGCGCCGAGCGACTTGTTGAGCGCGTCGGCGATGGTCGAGCCCGGCGTGACGGTAACCATGGTACAGCCGGTCTTTTGGCCGCTGACCGGGTCAACCCCTTTGCACACCTCTTTTTGGCTCGAGAGGAAGCCCTTGCCTATGATGTAGTCCTGCTGTTTGATGCCGAGCGCGTTTGACTGCGCCGTCTGCAGACCGGCTTGCGCGTAGGCAAACGCGCCAAATGGGTTATTGGTCGGTATGGTCGTAAACTGCAGCATCCCTCCCCATCCGCCTTGGGAGAAGCTGCCGCTCATAAATTTGTCTACGTTTTTTATCACGCTGGTGAGCGTGCAGGACTGCGCGTTGCGGCGCGCGTAACTCTGCGCGAGCGCGATGCGTATCTTGAGCTGGAACGGCGAACAGAGGAACGAGAGCGACGAGCCGCGTATAAACTCGCCGGCGGCCACATCCGCCACATTGTTAAAAAATTGCTTGTAGTTGACAACGAACGACGGCTGTCCGTTAAACCCGGAGTTTATCCAGTTGACCACGCTCGCGGTTATCTGCTGTACGGCGGCGCGCGCCAGCGAGCGCGTGATGCAGTTGAGGAAGTTGTCGCGGAAGGTGTCGCTGCTTTTAAGCGTGTTGCCGTAGGTGGTCTGTATGTTAAGCGCGAGGTCATTGACCGGCACAGCCGCCGCGGCGCCGACGCCGTCGGCGGCGACGCCTACCCCGGCGCCGCTGACTCCCCCGAGCAGTCCGGTTGTGCAAAGCGCCGCTCCCGCGCCGGCGGCCAAAAGCCCCGCGGTTAACGAATTATTACCGTTGTTCCCCTCTATGTTGGTTCCGCCTTGGATATTAGGGTTGCCCAACACCGTGCCGGTATTGAGCTGATTGATGGTCGGCGGTACATAGCTGGTGGTTTGGCCGCCTCCCAATCCTCCTATACTGCCGCCGCCGACCCAGTCAACTCCCGGTACTACCGCTACGCCGCCGATGGAGCCTCCGCTGCCGGAGTAGTCGATACTGCTGCCGTTGTTGCCGGCGATGGTGCCGCCGGAGCTTCCACCTATGCTACCGCCGCCGGAAGAGCCGTTTGTGCCGTTCCCTGCCGTATTGCCGCCGCCTGCCGGTACCACGCTTGATGAGTTACTGCCGGAGGCGCCGGAGGTGTTGGTGCTGTTGGGTTTGTTTTGACCGCTCCCGAACGCGCCGGTGTTGGCGGGCGCCGCGCTTTTGCCGCTAAAAAGCCAAAACCACGCGAGACCGATTATCAGCGCAAACGCGAGCGCCGCGAGTATTATAAAAATAACTTTTTTGTTCATTTTTGGTTACGGGGAAACAAAGACCGACCAGGCTGCGCCCGGCTCGTCCTTACTAAAAAGTATACCGCCTTTGCGCAGTTGTTCGGCCAAGGTTGTTAACACGCGCGCCGCCTCTGTGCCCGCGGTTTGGAATGTCTGCAGTCCGGAGAGTCCGCGCAGCGGGTCGTCGAGAGACTTCTTCATTTCGGCGGCGGCGTCGGACATGCGCGACAGGTCGTTTATAAGCTGCAGATGGAGCGGCGCCATGGTCGGCGGCACGGGCACCTGTGCCAAATCCGCGGCGAGCGCGGCGTACGCCGCGCTTATTGCCGCGAGCTCGGCAAGCGCCGATGCGTCGGCATAGTCGGTCGCCTTTCCGACCGCCAACAGAGCGCCGGCGGCGTTTGCCTTGGGGTGGTTGTTGAAGGTTTTTATGACCCCGTTACCCCACGCGCGCATGGTCGCGGCCGTCTGAGCCGCCACGGAGAGGTCTGCCGCCGCGTAAGAGGTTTTGGCGTTTAAGCTTATCTGCGATGACGCGTCGGCTATGAGCTTTTCCTGCGTCGGGATGTCGCTCCCCATCCCCTGCGCGCCCGCGTCGCTGAGGTTTATAAACAAGGAGCGCGCGACGCTGGTGGTTATATTGGAGCTTTTT
>Ga0209542_10003068_pt1 | contig 36301 bp, 33 predicted proteins | sample RifCSPhighO2_01_FD_184028 | JGI IMG/M metagenome (GOLD analysis project Ga0209542, IMG submission 184028) | Soil microbial communities from Rifle, Colorado - Rifle CSP2_plank highO2_0.1 (SPAdes) (version 2) | ecosystem: Environmental > Terrestrial > Deep subsurface > Rock core/Sediment ...
CTTAACTCGGTAATTAATTATGTTCGGAATCAGTAACATAGGTAACGAAACCGCGGGCTCTTAGCCCGCGGAGGGCTCATAATCTGGACCGTACTCGGTTAAGTCAGATAGCGTTAAAACTAAAAACGGGAGGCTGACTCCTGAGTGGGGAGTAATTCCAAATGGGAGCATCTCATCTGTGTTATCAAAAAATAGATCATTATTAGAAACAGTATTCGTTAACGGCTCATTCAACGAAGGGTTTTTTGGTATGGTATGTCTAAACTGGTGAGACATTACATTATTCTCATTGTCTACGGTAAACTCCCATTGAGTCAGGTGGTTTTGTGGTAAATACGACAAAGATTCAACCTGCCGATACGAAGCAAAAAGTTCCTGTACAACGGTGTCATTTTGCAAGCTAGGATGTTCCATTTCACTTTGATATACAATTTCACCGACAGGATTAAGTCTGATTGCTGAAACCGTTATCCCACCAAACCTGCTGGAATCATCATTAATGTTGACTAATATAGAATTGTCATTTTCTCGCATCATTATTCCTCTCCCAATGTTTTTATGATATTGATGCGCAATAATTTTCAATTGCGATGGTAAGGGTATCCGACGGTCCTGACAGTAGGCACGTAAATCATGAAGGGAAAGAAAGTATTCTCCGGAATGATCATTAAGCATCTCCCCAAATTTGATCACAACACCTGTTGCATCTAACGGTGGATTAACCATTCCGATAGTTGGATATACGCCCTCAAAGTGGTAGTGGTCGCCAGGACTTGAAATCCGCAGCAGAAAAGGTTGAGTAGGATCCACTTTGGAAAAATGACCTCGTGGAACAACTGTTTTACCCTTTTCCTCGTCGAGCTGGATCGTCCCTACAACTTCAAACGGCATCACCGAATGTCCTAAATGTTTGAGAACTGCCAAACTGACCGTTTTCCCGCCCCAACGAGCAACAGCCGCTTCGTAAGACTTCGCGGTGAATTCTGTAGTTGACACAATTTTTTCTACCATAACGGGATTTTATACCCTTAATTTTTAATAATATGAATTAAAAAATTATTGTTTCTTAAATACAATCCTTTAGAGCTATTATTTGTTTCCACCTCTTTTCCACAGCGGAGAGTTGAGGAAGGGGGAGAAGACATCTTTTTCCAAACTGATGCGGAGTTTTTTTATTTCTCCCTCAGTTGGGATGCGTAATTGAAATTTTACAAACGGAATATCGGTAACTACAGCCAGCGGAGTTTGTTCATTGCCTTCACCCATAACTAAGACTGCACTTGCCGCCAAACCATCTGCAACTGCTGTCTGGGTGTATTTCAGTGGCCGGCCAAAAATATCCGGCTGACCGCGATAATCATTGAGCGCTGCAAATCCACAGTAACCAATTGTTACGCCAGTGGTCCCCCAGCGGAGCGGGGACAGGCGACTGTCGGTGATCAAAATTCCCAGATGTTTGAGTTGGAATTTTTTGCGCAGGTGTTTCCAGATCGTTTCGACGCTTTTCTGAGCATCTTTTGGCCATAAAACCAGTTTTCCCGCAGCGTTGGAGGCATCAATACCCGCCTGAGCTACCAAAACGCCATTTTTGATCGTCAGATAAAAACCATACTGGTTATATTTTGGCTCAATATAGTAGTCTGCTTCACGCGGTACCAATTCGTTTTTTTTGTGCAGTTCCTGCGGGGAAACCACTCTGTTTTCACACAGTGCCACAATTTTTGAAGTGATTACTACCACGCTTTTCTCAGTGAGTTGTGGCAGGCTTGAATCAAAAATTCTGTACAAATTATCCCCCGGCCTGATTTTTTTGGTTTTAAAGGTTTGAACTTTCATAGCCACTTGTAGCTTTGAGCATTAGTCCGTGTCCCTTTTTGGTTTCTATTTCGATAGAAAGGTCAGTACGACTACAAAACTTTACGAGTCTTTGTTTTAAGTAAAATACTTGGACTCCTAAGAGATTTTTATCGTCTGAATTTAGCGCATAATTTTCAGAGGAAAGTGGATACAGGTTCCGATAAATGTGTTCTTTCGATACAATTTCATCGGCGCAGCTATCTAATGTATTTAAAATAATAGCATCGTTACGAGTGAAAAATGGTCTAAGTAGAAACGTGTTTTCATCTCTTTGCACCTCAGTTGCAGAAAGCGCCTGTTCAATTGGAATTTTCGGTGGTTCATCAGTTAGTCTACCGTCGAGTATATACAAAATATCCCCGAGTTCACGAATATGGTACAAAGCGTATGAACCAAATCCCCACCAAGTATAAATAGCATAATTTGGTAATTGGTTTGTACTTTGTAATCGTATACGCAAGTGTTTCATTGCTGCTTGTATTGATTTCTCCGCTATGTCAGGATAATTTGTTGCTTGTACCACTTGGGTGAGTTCATCGCGTGAAATTATTTGCGAAAACCTATTTTGGAACAGGTTCATATATAATTTTTGGTCTGGAGTCAGTTGTAAATCCCCAAGCGTAAAATTTGGAAGTTCTGGGACAAAAGCATTCATTTTATACAACTCACTTATCATACAACCCAATTATACTATAAGCCTAGAATTCGCGCTGTGATACAATAAATCTGCATGTTTCCCATCCGCGACCAGCATCCGTCACATAAGTTTCCCCTAGTTACCATTTTTCTTATTGTCATCAACTGCGTGGTCTTTTTTCTCGAACTTACGGCAGCAGATCCGGACGGATTTATTAGTCATTACGCATTGGTACCGGTAACCATTAATTTCTTAAACCCGGCAAGCTTACTGCCGTTTCTTACCTCGATGTTCTTGCATGGCGGTTGGCTGCACATACTTTCAAATATGTGGTTTTTGTGGATTTTCGGCGATAATGTGGAAGCCACACTCGGTTCAATTGGTTTTCTGTGTTTCTATTTGTTTACGGGACTGGCAGCCTCACTGCTGCAATACTTGATTGACCCGACTTCAGCAATTCCAGTGCTCGGAGCAAGTGGCGCTATTGCCGGAGTCTTAGGCAGCTATTTAGTGCTGTTTCCGCGCGCGCAAATTGAGACGCTCATTACCCTTGGCTATTATGTCAGTCGGATTAACGTTTCCGCGCAGGTGATGCTTATTTACTGGTTTATTACCCAGCTTTTTTCCGGAGTCGGCAGTATTACGGTTGGCGTGGGAGAAGGCGGAGTGGCTTTTTTTGCGCACATCGGTGGATTTGCAGCGGGTTGGTTACTTACGCAACTATTTATTAAGCCCCGTCAGACCTGGCAGCAAATTGCATAATTTATTTTATTTGTTATACTTCCCCAATATGGCGTCACCTGAAATGATCCCTGGAAAAAAGGGAGAAAACTTTGGATTCAGAATAGTCGATGGAGCTACGTCTCACATATACAACGGTATAGAATTTAGCATTCAGACTATACGCCCCGGAGAACATGAACGAAGAGGAATGACTAGACCGGAAGCATGGAAATTTTTATATGATATTTCTCTGGTTGTTGCCCAAAGTAGAAATCGCGAATTGACCATGTTATTCTGTAAAGCACTACGCATATTTAATCAAGACTTTTCTGAACCGCAACCTTCTGCTGCCAGGTAATCTAACCACCCACTTTTACCTTGACTTTCGGGTATATTTCGGTATAGTAGCCTTATGCAATTTGCACCACTGGCCGAACAGCTGCGTCCAAAAAGTTTCCCGGAATTTATCGGGCAATCACATCTGGTTGGCGAAAACGGAATTATAACCAAACTGATTGCTTCACAAAATTTACCCTCACTCATTTTCTGGGGTCCGCCCGGATCAGGCAAAACCACTCTGGCACATTTAATTGCCCAAAAACTGGATGCGGAATTTATCGCGCTTTCTGCCGTGACTGCCAAACTTGAGGAAGTACGGCGAGTGGTTGCAGAAGCTGCGGAGCGACAAAAACTATACAGCCGTAAAACCATTTTGTTTATTGATGAAATTCACCGGTTTAACAAAGCCCAGCAGGACGCGTTTCTGCCGCACGTGGAAAAAGGCACCATCATCCTCATTGGCGCGACTACGGAAAATCCTTCATTTGAAGTCATAGGGCCATTACTTTCGCGCTGCCGAGTTTTGGTTCTTAATGAACTGTCAACCTCAGAACTTGACGAAATCATCAATCGCACACTTGTCGCAATTAAACGAACCGCAACTGACGAAGCGCGTGAGTTTCTGCGCGATGCGGCAAATGGCGACGCGCGAAAGTTGATTACCACGCTTGAAGTGGCGCAGTCAGTCAGCAAAAAGAAATTGTTGAAATTACCCGACATTGAACAGGCGTTTCAGAAAAAACATTTGCTTTACGATACAGGTGGCGAGGAACACTACAATACCATTTCAGCCTTTATCAAATCCATGCGGGCTTCCCAGCCCGATGCCGCGCTTTACTACTTGGCTCGGATGGTAGCTGCTGGCGAAGATCCGCTGTTTATTGCCCGCCGCATGGTGGTGTTTGCTTCAGAAGATGTGGGTATGGCGCAACCTACGGCGCTCGTCGTGGCCAATGAAGTTTTCCGCGCCTGCGAAACCATTGGCTATCCGGAGTGCGCAATTAACCTCGCCCACGGAGTCGTATACCTGGCAACTGCGAAGAAAGATCGCCGAGCGTACGACGGATTGCGGGCCGCACAGCAGGATGTGAGCGAATACGGCAACCTGCCGGTTCCTTTGCATATTCGTAATGCCCCGACAAAACTTATGAAAGAGTTAGGATATAATGAAGGATATGAGAAGTATACTGATAAAGATTTACTACCAACAAGGCTCAAAGGTAAAAAATACTTTTTGCATTCTTCTGCTACTAAAGAGCCATTTAAATAATTAGTTACTATAAATAAGGTTTAAAATTCTTGTATTCTCCGCAAAGTCTTCTAATTCAACAGCGTATTTATTTCTCAATTTATCAAACCTATCAAATAAATCATATGGGTCTAGCTCCTGCCTTGTTAGCGCAATTACCTGAAACCCTATTTTTACCAAATTATTCATTTCTGCTTTTTCCGTATTTGTAAATGAGTCGTTAAGCGTTGAAAAAGACAAGGATGGCCTGATAGGAAATCTTTTCGCGACTTCCAGCATTCGTTTAAAATCTTTTTTTTTCAGTAGGTCAAAATTTTTTGTTTCCCCCAACACAAGTGCGTGACTATTATGACTTTCTGATATGAGATAAATATAGTCAATTTCTCTTTCAAAGTCAGGATCAGTTATTCCTTTGACAGTTATAGATGTGTGCCACTGTGCATTTCGAAGTGTTGGTATATGCGTATACCGCCATAATGAAACGATCACGGGGATAGTGCCAAAACCAACGCCGCTTAATCCCAGAATTCCGTTTGTTTTATAATGCCAAGACAACTTATCAACTCTTGGTATATCTTGCTCTGTGAAGCAGTACGGACAGGAGAACTTATCAGTAAACTCATTCATTCCGTACCATTTTTTTGTTTGACACTGCTTGCAAACAAAATTCAGTCCCGGCCGGAGCAACTTTTCATCTATTAAATGTTGAAAGGTTTTGGCAGGCGTTAGTGGTCTTCCCAATTTGAAGTCTACGACTAAATCTGCATGTTCTGGTTTCCAGTTTCTACCAATAATTTTTATTATGTCATCTACAGAGAGCGCTCCTTTTTTGTTTATTTCCTTAAACGCCTCTCTTACACCGCTAATTTTGAACATCCTACAATTTTCTAATCCTCCAAGATAGTTGATTATATTGGTAGTCAAAATTCCTGACCTGCTAGGTTTAATTGAAAGTCCGGCAGATTTGCACAATGCTTCGAGTACGGCAAATGTTTCTACTGGAAATGTTTTACAATCTTCATGGAAGTATCGCGGATACTTAATAATTCCGTCCCTGCTCAAACGCGTATCATCAAGTCCAGTAATAAAAAACTCCCTTTGTACTACTTCTTCAACATTTTTATCCGCTGGAAAAGTAAACGTGTACCTTGACTGGTATGGTCCAGAGAAATTCATCACATTTGCCCATAAGGTTCTTGGGAAAGTAAATTTTGTGTTTTGTATAACGTCCGGCTTAAGCAATTTGAAGGGAGTGATGTATCTGTCTGCAATAATAAGCGTTTCTGACGAGGTTGTATTGCGAACTTCTCCAGTGTCAATCCATCTCCCTCCACCATAAGGTCTATCTTTGCCCGTCCAGAGTTCGTTATACACAGATGTGGGGATTAATGTTCCGGTAGCAGTTCTTATCCAATTACTCACTTCCTGCAGTTGTTTTTGAGTTACATGTGGAGATTTGAGCATTAAAGCGTCATTGCGCACGTTTTCATTTATTTCGTAGTTCGCGTCTTTAATAAATGCGCTTATAGTGTTTTTATATTTCTGATAATGTTCGTAGGGAATAAAGATTACTGTCCGTCCTGTTGCGCGTATGTTCCAAAATTCTATTAAATCTTTCCAATTTTTTATCCTTCCCAAATAAAGAATATAAGAAGAATATGTCCATGAAAAAAGTGGACGTACATCAAGAGAATAAGCTGTTAATCCAATAGGACTGAATTAACAGCTTGCATTCTTCTCATCAATTTTTTTTATATTAAATCTTATCGCTTCAGGCTTAATATACTTCCTATAAATCTCAACTAAGTCAAGTTCGTATCCCTCGAGAAAGGCGCCAAACTGAAATAAAATATAATCGTTCCACTCTTTATATTGCCCCTTGCGAACGAGGATCGCGTTGCTTTTTCCTTTAATTGCTTTCGTTTCTTTCTCCCATACAGTTTGAATAACTGGCAATACGCTCAGGCCGCAGCCTAAAGCATATTTTCCTTTTTGGTTTTTTCCATAAAATTGGTTGCCGGAAATATGTTTTTTTATCATTATTCCATTTGGGAAAGCGTTTTTTATATATGGAATTTCATGGTTGGTAAGATTAACAATAAAATCTGGGTCAAAATCTACAAGTATATTAATGTTCCTTTCTTTTTCTTTGGAGCTATCAGTCTTTTTGACTGGGATTATAGGGTTATATATACCACCCCAAATGGAAGTATTATTCTTGACGGCCTTACGGTAAGAAGTATTGTTTACGAGAAAGGCTATTCTTAATGGCCGTGTATTTTGTGAAACGTTTACGCGTATCCATACGCGGATTATACATCCGATAGAATATTATTTCGAGACTAAAATGGCTTGCGAGCTGCGCAAAAAGACGTAAATGAATATGGCAACCTGCCGATTCCGCTGCATATCCGCAACGCGCCAACTAAACTCATGAAAAATTTGGGATATGGTAAGGGATATGAAGCATACACGAAAACAAGCTTCTTACCGGAAAAACTGAAAGGGAAGAAGTATTTTTATTGAACGAAGTTACGAGATATTCCGGCTGCAGGAAGGTTGTGTTTTTTCTGGTATAAAGTAGCAAGGATATTTAGAATATCAGTGCCGGGTAAACCGGAATAGCCCTGATTGAAGAATTTATTTTTTTCAACAATCACGACAGTTCCTGGCATGAGTCGGTTAGACGGCACCGTGTAAGTTATATAGTCCTCACACATTTTGGTCGGCATATCCACGACAAGTACTACGGGCATCTCGGCTTCCCGGTGCATTACTCCACTTATTTTTAATGGTTGTTGGCCTAATTCCCGAGCTCCTATTGCCATCAGACCAAAGGCAATCTCCTGAAGTTTTCTTCCCGCAGTATCTTTATTTACCTCCATAACGACTAACTGCGGTAATCTATTCTGAGTATTCCATAGCATTTTGCGCAGTGAACCTAAATTAAACGCATAGGAAATACGTCCATAGGAATGATAATTTCTGAAAATTTGACTATAACCGTGCGCCAATGAACCAGAGTCAGGTGCAAACACGACCGCGCTCATTTTCGGGGCCAGTAATTCAAAATGGGTATAACTACTTATCAAGCGAAATTCTAGCATCCCATAATTATACTATAGGTTATATTTACAGGCAATGGGAAACTTGCGACCACTTGGGTTTAAATGGTTGAGGCCATGCAAAAACTCACGTTTTCGAGGTTAATTTAGAAAAAGCATGCAGTAATGTTGTCTGCGGATTTTTTAGGAATTCTGGCTTGGATAAAATACTAATGTTGGCCGGAACAAGTTCTATGAGTTCTTTCGGTAGTGTCTTTATGTCCTGTAAGGGGTCGACTAATACAAGCAGATGAACTAGTTTATCTCGCTCACTTTTATATGAAGCATCAACACCAAGCTTTTTTATTCGCCTTACTATTGTTAACCAAGTAGGTCTCACTGTCTCATGATTATATTCCGTAATAATAACATCAGGCACATTGCCTGGAGCAGGACTATTAATTTGTTGCATTAAGGCTGTTATATTGTCAGTTATCATATCAGTGTGCAGCCCTGTAATTTTACCCAATACTTTTTTGTACGGTTGAGCCACTTTTTCATTAGCAAAAATAATTACCTGCAGGCTTCCTAAATCACGTTCTAATTTATTAGCTGGATTATCCACACTCGAAACGTCACCCATAGAAGTATAAAATATTATTGTATCTTTAAAATCTATTATAATACGCACATATGGAATATGAAACATCGGCTGGTGGGGTGATTGTGGCTGAGAAGAATCACGAACTGCATGTGCTTTTGCTCAAAGATAAAAATGGTAAATGGACGTTTCCGAAAGGTTTGATTGAAACTGGTGAAAAGCGCGAAGTAACAGCAACTCGCGAAATCAGCGAAGAGGTAGGACTCAAAAATTTAAAACTGATTGCGCCGCTTGCGCCGGCTACATATCTCTATCGCTGGGAAGGCAAGCTCAAGAAAAAAACCGTGCATTACTATTTATTCAAAGGTAAAGGCACGGAACTGCCGACCCCGCAAACTGAAGAGGGGATTTTACAGGTCCGCTGGATTCCCTACACCGAAGCTGAAACAATGATTGGTTATCCGCAAACTAACAAAAAACTGCTGCGCGAAAGCATGGAACTCCTACTCACTCGCCACGTGATTCTTCCTCCCCGACTCTGATACAATCACTGGAACCATGCCAAGACGCAAACAACGATCTAACATGAACTGGGTACCGGCGCCGGATATTACCCGGAAAATCCACGCGCTCGTTAAAAACCTGGATTTTGAATACGTGGATGCAAAGCGGGTCATCTGTTTTCGCAGTAGCGGTTCAGTCAGCCGCGCCCGGGCCCGCATCTGGTCATTACCCAGAATCTGGCAATTGGCTTTAAAAATTGAAGCGCATTACGTGATCGAGGTGTTAGCAGAAAAATTTGACCACCTGTCAGACGATGATCAGACCCGGGTACTCATTCATGAACTCATGCATATTCCGAAAACTTTTTCCGGTTCGTTGGTGCCACACCACGGCCGGTTTCACTCGATCAACCATCGAACGGTAGAAACTTTATTTCGTCAGTATCAACAGAAGTAATGACAACAAAACTATGATTCACATTTATCATGGCGACCAGACCACTGCCTCGCGCCAGGAACTGTCAGAACTGAAAGCTAAATTTAGCTCACAGGAAGTGATTACTTTGGATGGTAAAACCGTGTCCCTGACCGAGCTGACCCAGGCCACCGAATCCACTTCGCTTTTTAACGATAAACGCCTGGTGATAGTTGAAAACTTTTTAAGCCGTCGGCTGACGAAAAAAAGCAGCGAAGCCAAAGTAATTGAAAAATGGCTGACGTCAATTCCCGAGACAACGGAATTGGTTTTCTGGGAAGACAAGGAAATCGGCAAGACAATTCTCTCTTTGTTTCCCTCCAAGACTGATCGGGCGGTGTTTAAAATGGATCGATCACTTTTCAAACTGGTCGAGGCGATCCGGCCGGGGAAAACAATGGAACTGGTGAACACTCTCAATGAAAGCCTGCGGCATGATCCGGCTGAGTTCGTGTTTGCGATGTTCGTGAGGCAACTTCGAAACTTAATAATTGTGAAGGATCTGGGTACTGCAGCAAGCGGCATGCCGAGCTGGCAGGCTGGTAAACTCAAACGCCAGGCCGAATACTTTACATTGCCGCAGCTATTATCCCATTATGAACAATTATTGCAGATTGATGATAGAATAAAACGAAGTAACAGCCCGCTTAATTTGGACAAAGAACTGGAACTATTTTTACTAACTATTTAATTTTTTTGAAAGGGGTTACTTATGCAACAGGTACCCGCACACATTTTTCGTGGTTATGATTTACGTGGCCTCGTAGATTCTGAACTTAATGATGAAACTGTGGCGCTCTTGGGAAAAGGTTACGCCACCTGGTTAATCCAGCGCCGAATTTATGACTGTGTAGTTGGCTATGACTGCCGGATTTCAAGTCCCCATTTTCGCGACATTATTGTCCACGAATTAAATCAAGCCGGAATTACGGTCTTTGATATTGGCATCACCTTGTCGCAAATTGCGTATTATGCCTGCTATTTCTTCCGGACCCGCGGCATGATCATGATTACTGCTTCTCATAATCCCAAGGAATATAACGGCTTTAAATTTGGCACCGGGTATTCTGAAACTATGCTGACCGAAGATATTAAAGCCTTCAGGGACCTGGTTAATTCCAACAATTTTAAATCCAAAACACCCACGGGCAAACACATTGAACAGGATATTTTCCCTGCGTATGTTAAAGACGTGCTGCGCTGCGCTGATCCAGTCGTCAAAAAATTTAAAGTCGTCGTTGATTCGTGCGCTGCCACTACCGGCTTGTTTTTACCGAAAATCTTACGCCAGGCAGGTTGCGAAGTGATTGAGCAGAATACCAAGCCTGATGGTAATTTTCCTGTGGGCACACCGGATCCAACCGAACGTGAGGTACAGGAACGCTTGGCTCAGCGGGTAGTCCAGGAAAAAGCTGATCTCGGATTTTCTTATGATGCAGATGGCGATCGATTGGGTATTGTAGACGGTGAAGGCGGACTCATCTGGAATGATACGCTTGTTTCGTTATATGCCAAGGATGTTCTCGAAAACCTGCCTCATTCAAAAATAGTCTATAACACGCTCTGTTCCAAACAGGTCGACGATGTAGTCCGCCAAGCCGGTGGCGTACCGATCATGTGGATGACCGGACACTCATTTATTAAAGCTAAAGTAGCGGAAACCGGAGCGCCATTTGGCGGTGAATTATCTGGCCATTTCTATTTTGTCGACAATTTTTATGGTCATGATGACGGGGCAATTGCGAGTTTACGACTACTTGCTTACCTCAGCCGCACCGGCAAGACTTTAAAACAGGCGATTGCCGAATTGCCGCAGTACATTTCCAGTCCCGAAATAAAAGTTGGTTGTCCTGACGCAATTAAGTTCCAAATCGTCAGTGAAAAGATTGGCGGGGAAATTAAAAAACTGTATCCAAATGCGAAGTATGTCGAAATTGACGGCGTGCGGATGGATACCGAAGCAGAAATGCTGATTTGCCGCGCCTCCCAAAACGGGCCGTATTTGACCGTTAAGTTTGAAGGCAAAACCCAGGCCGCATACGATCTGCTAAAGCAGCAAATCAACGAAATTTTACACAAGTTTCCGGAAGTCGATTTTGCCAAAGGGGTCAACACGAGCGCTTTGAATTAAAGTGACTTGAATTACCAAACTAAATAGCTTGTTAGATTAAGTAATTTGTCATTCTGGCTTGTCCAGAATCAAACGAATTACACGTATTTAGGCTCAAGGCAAATGTGATTCTGGATGCGCCTTCTGCTTACCAGAATGACGTAAAACGCCATTCTGTAATTCTAACTAAAGTCTTTTTATGGTATCGAAAGGTTTTTACTTGCGGTTGCAACAGGATGCGGAAAAATTTGTGGTGCAGGCAGGAAAAATACTGGCCGAATACCAGAAAAAAGTCGCCACGGTTATACAAAAAGACATTGCTGATATTGCGACGAATGCGGATTTCGCATCAGAACAGCTGCTCATTAAACTCATCCAGCACAAATACCCAAACCACTCCATTTACTCTGAAGAGGTAGGTGAACTACAACATAAGTCTCAGTTTCGCTGGATCATTGATCCCTTGGACGGCACCAAAGAATATGCTAAAGGCTGGACTGAATACAATTGCTTAGTTGCGGTTGAACACAATCATGTGTTGGTGGCCGGAGTGGCATTGCGAGCTGGAATCAACGAATTATACGTTAGTAGTTTAGGTAGCGGCGCATATCTTAACCAGGTTAAAATCCACGTATCAAAAACTTCAGAACTGAAACTGGGGATGATTGGTTTTCGTATTCCGGCAAATAATAACTCTACTCTGTTAAAAAGACGGTCACTGCAGTTACTTAATCATTTAAACGAAGCAAGTTATCGGATTAGGCCGGGTTGGGATGATGCCCGGCAGTGCATGCTGGTGGCACGCGGAATTATTGACGCCCATTTAGTCCTAAATAACGCCGTCCGATGGTATGACGTAGCTCCGACTGTACTGCTTATTTCTGAAGCCGGAGGCAAAGTTACTGACTGGAACGGCAAGCCAATTCAATCCGGTGATTTATCCCAAGGCCTTTTGGTTTCAAATGGCGTCTTACATGAACAGTTACTTGTCCAAATTAAAAAAGTATTTGGCAAAAAAGAAATTAACTTACTTTAAGGATTGAAATTGTCGTATTATTTAAGTAATTAGCGTTATGAAAACAAACCAATGGGATACCTATGCTCAGTTGTATAACCGTGGAATCGGATTAGCCGGTGATTCTTTGCACCAAAAACTGATTGACCCGCTGATTTTCAGTTTTTTAGGCGAATTCGCCAATAAAACTATCTTGGATGCGGGATGCGGTAACGGGTATTTACTTACGAAACTTGCCGAACAGGCAAAGTCCGTGACCGGAGCCGATCAGTCAAAAGAGTTGCTCAAGTTTGCCAGGAAAAACGTGGCCGGTTTTAAAAATGTAAAACTGGTACAGGTGAATTTACTCGACCCATTGCCGTTTGACCACGCGACATTTGATGTGGTGATTGCCAATATGACTCTCCAGTACTTACCTGAACTAGCAACCTTTGCGATGGCAGCGCACGACGTTTTAAAAGCTCGCGGCCAACTGATTGTGATTATTGATCATCCGGCGCATGCGCTTTTTTTGCGAGCACAGGAACTTGTTGGCAAGAAAAATGGTAAGTTTCTGACTTCAGCTAGCTATTTCACTCCTGGCCTGCGGCTGAAAAAATCTCTGTGGGGTAAGGCGACACTTGAGTATTACCATCGGCCACTGAAAGAGTACTTGAATGTGTTTACCAATAAATTCAGACTGCAGAAATTTGAGGAATTAGTTGAAGATGAGGAAGTACCGCGGATTGCCGGTTTTCTCTGGCAAAAATAAAAATATTCTCCACCCGCTCTCTTGCGCTTGCCAGGTTTTTTTGCCATACTGACCCTATGCGCAAATTTGTCGTCTGGTTTCGCGAAGTTGATAAACATGACCTTAGTTTAGTAGGCGGCAAAGGCGCAAACCTGGGCGAGATGACTAAAGCCGGCATTCCGATGCCTAATGGTTTTATTGTGACTGCCGAGGCTTACTACTACGCGCTTGAGGCCGCGGGCATCAAGCCGGAACTGCGCAAGTTATTTACTTCACTCAAAACCTCAGATAACGAAGCGCTGCAATCTGCGGCTAAAAAGGCCCAGGCAATCATTGAACACATCAAAATTCCTGATGAAATTGCCGATGAAATTCTGAAGCACTATGAAGAGCTCGGCAATCGTTTTAAAGACGCGCTCGTTGCAGTCCGTTCATCGGCCACTGCCGAGGATTTACCGACCGCTTCATTTGCCGGCCAACAGGCGACCTTCCTCAATATTCACGGTGACGCTTCGGTGATCTTCCATGTACGCAAATGCTGGGCTTCGCTCTTTACTGCCCGGGCAATTTTTTATCGAGTAGAACAAAAGTTTGACCATTTTAAAGTTGGGGTGGCCGTGCCGGTGCAAAAAATGGTTCAGTCTGACCGCTCCGGCATCATGTTTACGGTAGACCCGGTCACTTCAGACAAAAAAACGATTGTGATTGAAGGTATTTATGGATTGGGTGAACTGATTGTGCAGGGCGCGGTGACTCCTGATCATTTTGAAGTTGATAAGGCGACTTTGAAAATCAAAACTAAAACTGTCGGGAACCAGGAAAAAGCTATGGTCTGGCGCCATGGTAAAACCGTGATTGAAAAACTGACTGCGACCAGCAGGGACCGGCAAAAAGTCACGGATAGCGAGGTAGTCGCAATTGCTAAACTCGGGTTGCAGCTGGAAAAACACTATTACTTTCCACAGGATATTGAATGGGCAATTGAAAACAAAGAGGTGTTTATCACCCAAACCCGGCCGATCACCACTTTAGGCTCAGCTTCCAAGCACACTAACACACAAAGAGTGAGCCTTGAAGCGCAACTGCCCAAAACAGTGCTTTTAACCGGAGATCCGGCCTCGCCTGGGATTGCATGCGGGCCGGTGCAAATTATCAAAGGAGTTTCCGAAATCGGCAAAGTGCATAGTGGAGACGTGTTGGTGGCGGCTCAAACCAATCCGGATTATGTGCCGGCGATGCGGAAAGCGGTCGCTATTATTACCGAAACCGGCGGCCGGACTTCGCACGCGGCGATTGTGTCGCGCGAACTCGGAATCCCGGCAGTCGTGGGAGCGCGGGATGCCCTCAAAAAATTGATTAACGGTCAGGTAGTTACCGTGCACGGGTCCAAAGGTGTGGTACTCAAAGGTGGTATGTCTAAAGGAGCGCAAATTCAAAATGAACTTGCAACTGAACAAAAAGTAATTCCAAATGATAAGTTAGCGCGGATTGCGACCCGCTTGTACGTAAACCTGGCTGAACCGGACAAGGTTCACGAAGTTGCCCAATTACCGGTTGACGGTGTCGGGCTCTTGCGCGCTGAATTTATGATTGCCGGCATTGGCACCCATCCCAAAAAATTTATCCGTGACAAAAAACAACATGTGTTTGTCGATAAACTGAGCGAAAACCTGAAAACTTTTTGCGAGGCGTTTCACCCACGACCGGTCGTGTACCGCGCCACTGACTTTCGGACCAATGAATACCGTAATTTAATTGGCGGTAAGGAATTTGAACCGGAAGAAGCTAATCCGATGCTCGGGTACAGAGGAGCATTTCGCTATATCAGCGATCCAGCAGTGTTTAAGCTTGAGCTTGCAGCGATCAAACGCGTCCGCAATCGCCATGGCTTACGAAACCTGTGGCTGATGATTCCGTTTGTGCATACGCCTGAGGAAATGATTCAGATAAAAAAGATTGTGGCGAGCGAAGGCCTCAACCGCGGCAGTTCATTTAAACTTTGGATGATGTGTGAGTTGCCGGCCAATGTCATTTTACTCGACCAGTTTATCGATACCGGAATTGATGGCATCTCCATCGGTTCAAATGATTTGACCATGTTAATTCTAGGAGTTGATCGGGATAATAGTGAAGTAGCTCAAGTATTTAACGAACGTAACCCCGCAGTCTTGTGGGCGCTGGAACGCGTGATCACCACCTGCCGCAAACGCGGGGTGACTGTTTCCATCTGCGGACAGGCCCCATCTGACTATCCGGAACTGGTTGAAAAATTGGTTGACTGGGGAATTACTTCGGTTTCAGTCAATCGCGATGTCGTGGTACAGGTGCACGAAACCATCCATGCCGCGGAACTTAAACTGCTTGCAAAAAAAGGCAAAAAGCGTTAATACTGACTGTTATGGTGACGATCACTAAAATTAGCGCGATGGAGATTCTGGATTCGCGTGGTAATCCAACTGTAGAAACCAGTATCGAACTTTCAAACGGAATAATTTCCACGGCTTCAGTGCCATCGGGCGCCTCAGTCGGCAAGTATGAAGCGAAAGAACTTCGGGACAATGATCCAAAACGCTATGGTGGTCAGGGAGTTCTCACTGCTGTTGCAAATGTCAATGAAAAAATTGCGCCGAAAATAAAAGGCATGGATCCGGTCAAGCAGGGCGAGATTGATACGGCCATGCTCGAACTTGATGGCACCAAAGATAAAAGCGCGCTGGGCGCCAATGCCATTCTTTCGGTTTCTCTCGCCGCCGCCAAAGCTGCAGCCCAGGCCGTTAAATTACCGTTGTATCGCTACTTCAATGAATTGATTAGTGGCACATTGCCCACCACTATCGAAAAAATGCCTACTCCAACATTTAATATTATTAATGGCGGCAAACACGGTGCCGGCAATCTTGATTTTCAAGAGTTTCATATTGTGCCCGCCTCAATTAAATCCTACCATGAAGGTTTACGCATGGGCGAAGAAATTTACCAGCAACTGAAAAATGTGCTCATCCAACGAAACGCCATCCATTCAGTCGGTGACGAAGGTGGATTTGCCCCGAATTTATACACGAATCTCGATGCGCTCGAGGCAATCATGGAAGCCATCCGCACCACTTCGTACCGGTTTGGATTTGAAGTTTTTTTAGGACTTGATGTGGCGGCTTCGAATTTTAAGAAAGAAGAACTTTATTACATTAAAGACCGGCCGACACCGCTCTCAACCGATGAGTTTACCCAGTTTTTGGTTGACTTGCATCAAAATTACCATTTATTGATACTCGAGGATCCTTTGTCCGAAGACGACTGGGCAGGTTGGAGAACTATTACCGAAAAACTCGGTAAAGAAGTATTAATCGTCGGTGATGATATTTTAGTGACCAATCCCGACCGCCTGCAAAAAGCGATTAATGAGCAGGCCTGCAGTGCAATTCTCGTCAAACCAAACCAGATTGGCACCATTTCCGAAACGTTAAATGTGATCCGCTTGGCCAAACAGAACGATATCAAAACCATAGTCTCGCACCGGAGCGGCGAAACCGTTGACACGATCATTGCTGACCTCGCTGTTGGAGTTGGATCTGATTATGTAAAATTTGGCGCTCCGGCCCGGGGAGAACGGATCGCTAAATACAATCGGTTGTTACACATTGAAAAAGAACTGGGATTGAGCGAAAAATAGGTTACGAAATCAGTATTGTCTGAGCCTGTCGAAGACTTTCCTGAAAACAACCCTTCGACGCACTACGTTTGCTCAGGGAATAATTTTTATTCATAAAATTTTCTTCAGCTCACTATGTCTACAAAGCGACCAGTAGTGTTACTTATTCTTGATGGCTGGGGAATCGCTTCTCCGGGACCTGGGAATGCCATTTCTCAAGCCCAGCTGACGCATATGCCGCAGCTCTGGACCATGTACCCGCATACCACACTGCAAGCATCAGGCAATGCGGTGGGTTTGCCGCGCGGTGAAGATGGTAATACGGAAACCGGCCATTTGAATTTAGGCGCCGGCCGCGTGGTGTATCAGGATTTGCCGCGCATCAACATGGCAATTGCCGATACTTCATTTTACCGAAATAAAGCATTTCTAGACGCGATTGCACACGCGCAAAAGCACAATTCGGCAATTCATCTTTTGGGGCTGGTGGGCGCTGGTGGAGTCCACAGTAATATGGAACATTTATTTGCGCTCTTGCAGCTCATGAAAAACCAACAGTTTAACCGAGTCTATTTACATCTCATCACCGACGGCCGCGATTCGCCACCCAAGTCAGCGCTCATGTATGTAGCGCAAGTTGAAGATGAAATCGGCCGCGTGGGTGTCGGTAAAATTGCGTCGGTTGCTGGCCGGTACTTTGCGATGGACCGTGATCAACGTTGGGATCGGACTGAAAAAGTGTACCGGGCATTAACCGAAGGCCTAGGTTTAACTGCTCCCAGCGCGCAAAGTGCAGTAGTTCAAGCGTATGAGCAGAAAGTTTCGGACGAGTTTATCGAACCAACCCTGATTCACACCAGTGAGGAAGCGCCTCATCTGATAAAAGATAATGACGCTTTGATTTTTTTTAACTACCGGATTGACCGGCCACGGCAACTTACCAAAGCTTTTGTCCTTGCAGATTTTACCACCTCAACCGCGGCTGCCGGATACGATCCGTATGCAGTCAAATATCACAAAAAACATACGCAGGTGATTACCCCGGTGACGCCATTTGTCAGGAAAAAACTACTCAATAATCTCCTCTGTGTCACCATGACCGAGTATGAAAAAAACCTGGTCTGTTGTGTGGCTTTCCCGCCGTTGCCGGTGGAATCACCGCTCGGTGAAGTAATTGCGAACGCAAATCTTAAACAATTGCGTCTCGCTGAAACCGAAAAGGAACGCTTTGTCACCTATTATTTTAATGGCTTGCGGGAAGCGCCTTTCAGGGGAGAAGAGCGGATTATCGTTCCCTCGGAAAAGGTTGCTACCTATGATTTGTACCCACAAATGAGCACGCGGGAAATTACCGAAGTTTTTTTACACAAATTAAATGAAGGCGGGCACGATTTTTTTGTGATTAATTTTGCAAACCCGGATATGGTGGGACACACCGGTGTCATACCGTCAGCCATTACCGCCTGCGAAGTAACAGATGAATGTATTAGTAAAATTGCCGAGGCGACACTTGCAAAAAATGGAGCTTGCGTCATCGTTGCGGACCATGGTAATGTGGAAGAGATGATCGATCCGGTAACCGGCGGCATTGATACCGAACATTCCGCATATCCGGTGCCGTTTATTTGTATAAGCAAGGAAATGCAAAACCAAGCCGTAGAACTACCCTCAGGTATGCTTGCTGACGTAGCACCAACGTGTCTCACGCTTTTGGGAATTCAAATACCCTCCTGTATGACCGGACGCAATTTACTTACCTTTAACCACGAATCACACGAGTATTAATTTCTAAGGAGGATATGTATGAAAATTACCCTTTCGGTGATCAAAGCAGATACCGGTTCAATTGGCGGGCACAATAAACCCAGCGCTGCCATGGTTAAAGTGGCGCATGAACAAGTGGATAAAGCTATAGCCAGCGACTTGCTGGTTGACGGGAGAGTCACGTTTACCGGTGATGATATTGCCCTACTCATGACCCATACCCGGGGAGTTGATAATTCGGATATTCACAAGCTGGCCTGGGACACGTTTCTTGAAACTACCAGAGTGGCTAAATCACAGGGGTTATACGGAGCCGGACAGGATCTTTTGAAAGACGCCTTTTCCGGTAATGTCCGGGGCATGGGACCGGGAAGCGCGGAAATGGAAATTGAGGAGCGTGCCGCAGAACCGTTTCTGGTTTTTGCCGGAGACAAGTGCGGGCCCGGAGTTTTTAATTATCCATTATTTGAAGCCTTTGCTTCACCGTATCACAACGCCGGACTCTTACTGGCTCCGGACATGATGGCCGGGTTTACGTTTGTAATTATGGACGTGAATAATACTGAGGCAGACAAGGTGATTACTTTGAAAGTTCCTCAGGATTATTACGACCTATGCACCTTACTGCGTGATCCAAACCATTATGTGATTGAAAAAGTGATTGAGAACGCCAGCGGGTTGCAGGCAGCGGTTGCTTCAACTTCACGTCTGCATAATATTGCCGGCAAATATGTGGGTAAAGACGATCCGGTCGCTATTGTCAGAAGCCAAAAACAGTTTCCATCTACCGGAGAAATTCTGTCGCCGTGGGCTTTAGCGCATTACACGCTTGGAGACAATCGGGGCTCGCACCATGTGGCGGTCATGCCGGTAGTCCAAAACTCGATCATTTCCTATTTTGACGGGCCGACGATCATGTCAGCAGCCGGTTACTGTGTGCATGAAGGGAAACTGACCGAAGCGGTTGATTACTTTGAACAGCCGTTCTGGGATGTGATTCGTGAGAAAGCGACACTTAAAACTTTGGAAATGCGCGCCCAGGGCTTTTACGGTCCCTCAATGGCAGGTATGGATGAACTGGAATATACCGGGGTTATGGAAAACCTGAAGCGACTCGACGCGAAGTTTGAGGTCCGGGAACACACGAAGTAATTTAAAATTTTCAATTCGAAATTTGAAGTTTTACTTTCGATTATAATCCGTCATTGCGAGCCATGCTTTGGCACGGCGAAGCAATCTCATGATAATGCTAATAAGATTGCCGCGTCGTTTCACTCCTCGCAATGACAGTTACATTGGGTAAATTAAAAACTCTAGACTATTTAGATTGTATAACAGAATTTGGCATGAATTTTTTGCTCGAATTTTTTTTGATGAACGTAGTTTTTGCTTTGGTTCCGGTTGTAATCATAATGATTGTGTGGCGAAAACTTAAACATCAAAAGATACCAAGAAATGTAGCATTTTTCTCAGGAATAATAATTATTTTTGCAGCAGTCGAACTGTTATTTTTTCGCTTCGTACCTGAAACAGATTGTGGCTGGACTCAACATACGGGTTACTGTTTTTGCAAAGGAATTATGGTAGAAAATCGTTGCATTGGACTTCAATACTACGCATTTATTGATTATTTTTAGTTTATATGAAATCTGTCCTTTATAAAAAAACCAAAAAAGACTTTCGGGTCCTGCCGAATCTGGAAGATTACGAGCGGACGTACGAGCGGTTCAACTGGAAGGATTGGGAAAAGGAACTGGCCTGGTTTGAAGATGGAAAAATAAATGCCGCCTACAATGCAGTTGACCGGCACGTCGATACCTGGCGCAAAAACAAAATTGCCCTGTATTGGGAAGCTGATGACGGCACCCAGAAAAAATACACGTTTGAAGATGTGGCCATGGCTTCAAACAAAATGGGAAATATTCTCAAAGATTTTGACGTGGACAGGGGTGACCGCGTATTTATCTTCCTGCCACGAATTCCCGAACTGTTTTTTTCGTTTCTTGGCATTTTAAAAATTGGCGCCATAGCCGGAACGCTTTTCTCAGCTTTCCAGGAACAAGCACTCCAGGACCGGCTGGAAAATAGCGATGCGAAAGTTCTCATTACCAATAGCGAATTGAAACCCCGCGTTGATAAAATCAGGAAAAAATTACCAAATCTCAAACATATTCTGGTGGTCGACACCGAATCATTTACCAAAACTTTTAATCATGCCAGCGCTGAGTTACACATTAGCCATATGGATCCGGATGATTTTGCCTTTATGCTCTATACCTCAGGCACAACCGGTAAACCCAAAGGCATTGTGCACGGACACGGTGCGGTGATCCAACAATACCTAACAGCCAAATGGGTGCTTGATCTTAAAGACGAGGATACGTACTGGTGTACGGCTGATCCGGGATGGGTTACCGGAATTGCCTATGAAATCCTCGGCAGCTGGGCCTGCGGCGTCACATCTGTAATTTTTGCCGGTCGATTTGATCCCAAGCGTTGGTATCAGATTCTGGAAAAATATCGCATCACGATCTGGTATACGGCGCCAACCGCAATCCGCATGCTCATGCCCAAAGGCGCCAAACTTGTCAAACAGTTTGATTTTTCGAGTCTCCGCCATATGTGTTCGGTAGGCGAACCACTCAATCCGGAAGCCATCACCTGGGCTATTTCCGCCTTCGGCATGCCATTTCACGACACCTGGTGGCAGACTGAGACCGGGGCCATGTGTATCGTCAACTTTCCCTGTATGGATATTAAAATTGGCGCCATGGGTAAGCCGTTTCCCGGACTCAAAGCCGCAATAGTAGACGATAATGGTAAAGCTTTGCAGGATAACCAAGAAGGAAATATTGCCTTAAAACCCGGCTGGCCATCAATGATGCGAACCGTCTGGCGCCGGCCGCAGAAGTATAAAAGCTATTTCGTTAATAATTGGTACATTACCGGAGACCGGGGGATGCAGGACAAAGACGGTTACTTCTGGTTTATTGGTAGAGCTGATGATGTCATCAAAACTTCCGGTGAACGAGTAGGGCCATTTGAAGTTGAGTCTGCCCTGGTTGCGCACCCGGCCGTAGTTGAAGCCGGAGTGATTGGTAAACCAGATCCGCTGCGGGGTGAAATTATCAAAGCCTTTGTAGTTTTACAGAGCGATCAGCAAGCAGCGATAAGTAATAAGAAAGTTGGAGATAAGTTGAAAGAAGAACTGTCTCAATTTGTAAAGAAACACTTAGCAGGGCATGCGTATCCACGCGAAATTGAATTTATTGATAAACTGCCGAAAACTAGAAGCGGCAAAATTATGCGCCGGATTCTGAAAGCCAAGGAAATGGGACTGCCGATCGGCGACACCTCGACGCTTGAGGAATATTAAACCGGATACCTGGCTAGATCTCCAGCAATTTGTTGATCTTTTTCTACTTCAAATTGAACTTCGGAAACACTTATAACTAGAATTAACGAATTGCCTTTTGGTGTAACCTGGTAAACCGTGCGATTTACATAATCATTCAGTCGAAGAACCGTCTTAAACGCGTCATATAAACCAACCTTGTCATACGCCTCGGCATAGGTAGTTGCTTCTATCAATCCAAATTGTTCCATTTCTCCCAGTCGATCAAATCTGAGCGAAAGATAGGGCAGAAAACTATCACGGTTGTCATATTCTCCGGTGTAAGTATACGTTTCGGAACCACGATTTAGAATTTTAAAGGGAACCTGACAGAAAAGTACTCCTTGCTGTAACTGTCTAGCCTGATCACCAAACTCCTCCGGTCGGAAAAAATCATAAGCCACTACGGGATAAGGCGGAACAACAGTCTTTACTACAGATGTGCCTTTTTGGTTGGGATGCAAAAGAACAGTGTTAGAAATAATTGCATACTCGAGTAATCCGTTGCTGTATTCACGATCGAATAATAAGTGGCGAACCTGTTCGTCTTCAGGCCATTTTGGACTAACTAACATGCTAAGGCGCAGACACGAATTCATACCTTCAATCTCTAGCCTTTTGCCATACATTTGTAACCGCTGTAATACGTTAAATTTCCGCTCCGGCCTGCTTGGTTGGAATTTTTCAGTCATATAAACTAAGAATGCAGTACACTGTCAAATAGTAGTATAAAGAAAGTTTTTAAAAATGAGGCTATTATAAACAATGGCAAACGCGGACAAAATCATGCGCGTAGGATTCTTAAATTCAAAGAAATTGGCTTACCGATTAGCGACACTTAAACTCTGGAGGAGTATTAAGTATGTGGCGGTAAGTTTTAAATACGCTCTCTTAACAGTCCTACTATTGGTTGGAGCACATCATTATAAATCACACTTACAAATCTAAATTCTGCAAGTGCAGCGTTTTTTTCTTCATCTGGTGCACTATGCGTCTCATTTCCCTGAGATTGTAAATAGTCTACCTGCTGTCCGCCAGGCAGCACATAAACAAGCCCTCGTCGAAATTCATCTCCCGTTGCAAGCGTTTTCGTAATCGCTACCGAATTTCCTGGTAAATTAGAATATTGAAAATTTGGATAAAATATGAGTGTTGAAGATCCTCGATACGCTATCATTAATTCGTAGGAATCAGTCGCATACCGTAAATCTAACATGTTCCAACGCAAATTTATATCAACTTGTAATTCACGCGCCCCAAGCCTTTCAGGTTGTTGAGACAATGTTTCAAGATTAAAAATAACGCTCGCTTGTAATCGACGATAAGCTTTTCGTGACCGTACGAGTTCATTTTTAGGAGAAACTGTCCACTCAAAGCCGCTGTCAATTTTGAAACCAGCGACTGAGCTGACGTAATTTGGTAAATATAATCCTTCAATCCTAGACGGACTAACTGGTGTCCTTATTCCAAATCCTTGCTCGTCATCGAGACCTTCTAGATCAAAGAAAAGCACCTCCGGATTTAAAAGCCCAAAATCTTCTGGACGTGGTTGCATCCGTTCATCACTCATATATAAATAATTTGCTTATCGTTATATTTATAACCAAATAATTCATGACTCACTTGGGCTAAGGCCCGAAACTGCTGGTGAGATCACCTGGAAATAAATGAACCTAAGAAAATTATACTTCTGGAACGCAATTTTTCCAATCAGTTCAGGAGTTAACGGCGGATCAATATTTTCTCCCTGTTCTGTTAAAGTGGAAACAAGTTGACCACTTACTAGTGGACACTTGCACTACCCACCTATTTCCTTTTTGTTCATTATTATTAGTTTCAATCAGGATGCAACTCGGCTCTCCAGTTTCTTCACTCTCAGGATTTAATGACCATTCAATTGTCTCTTCTGCATTACCAGAATCTGGAGATCGAGAGAATAAAAACATACCCAGCTTAATAACGTTGAAGCGTTCTGGTTCAGAAGTATCTTCCCTCAACAGCATACGAAAGGAAGCCTCTGTGTTGCCCCACCAAGATAAAATTCCTTCAGGTACGTCAGTAGCAAACCTAAAAAGAATATTTGAATTAACATGTGCATACCTTAGATCTCCATCTAATGGATCTGCTGGTGATAGCGTAATACGCAGATTCGCATCTTCTATAAAATTGGGTAGTTGTTTGATGAGATTACGCGCTCTGAGCGAGTCAGCGTGTATGTCTGGTAGCCTTCCGAGATTCATGGAAAGCCTTGTTTCGGTTGAAATTCCTAAGGCTGGAGCTGAAATTGGTGCAACCTCGTCCGTCATAATTCAAGAATGCCCGCAAGTATAGTCTTTTTTGCGGTAATGTCAACCTAAAACTACGGGCAGGCGCAGGCGGTTTTGCAGTTTTTCAAATACAAAATACAATGCCAAGAGAAACAGAGTGAAGCCGCTGACAAAGACAATCACCGGCACATCGTTTAAATACCGTATACCTGAGAGAACGAGTTGGGGATTCACCAGCGCATCCCAACTGTTAAAGCGCAAAAACCGGCCCCAGTAAACTCCGATGCTGACCAACCCAAACCCAAACAAACGAAACAGCAATCGATATTGGGTATATTTTTTCCTGAGTAAAAACTGTTCCAGCTTTCTGAAACTTAAGTAGAATAAAATAAGTCCGGTCAGAATAAACAGCGTAAACTGGCCGGTCCACAAAACCATTTCCTTGCGCGTCGCCAAGTCCGGCAATACCCGTGAAAAGTGTATCGAATCAGTCAGCACATACGGCGCATTCGGCAGGAAGAGCGCAAATATGCCAAAGCCTAACAACCAGAGAAATGAAGGACGCGTGCGCTTCTGAAACAGGTACTGCGCGAGTAAAAACGGCACGAGCGCCAGCAGTAAGTTCCAGCCCATCCACAGGGTATTGATAAACAAATCAAGGCGAAGATCACCGGTGTACATAGAAGCTTTATTATACCGTACCGGGTCAAAGCAAAGCTAGGTGACGTATTTTCTTATAACCCCAACGCACTTACCCTGGATTTTGACGTGCGTGGCAAAAATTGGGGCCATGGTGGAATTGGCCGGAGCGAGTTTAATCCGCTCCCGTTCAAAGAAGATTCGTTTCAGGGTGACATAGCCGTTTGGCAGCATGGCAACCACAATATCGCCATTTCGCGCGTCATTCTGGTGCTGGATGACGACATAATCGCCATCGAGTATTCCGTCGTCAATCATCGAATCACCCTTCACCTGTAAAATATAGGCTGGTTTGTCAGCCGCGACCATGCCTGGTGCGACTTTAAAATAAAAATTCGGGTCCGTGTGCGGCTCCAGTGGTTGTCCGGCGGCGATAAAGCCCAGAACCGGAAGCTCCACCGTACCTTCGTTGTTTTTTGGCTTAAATTTTGAGGTGACGAGTTCAATCCCGCGCGCAGCGCCGTCCAGTTTCTTGATAAACCCTTTTTGGCGCAAATGATCCAGGTGTTCGTGAACGGTGGCTACACTTGAAACATTTAAGGCGCCGCAGATTTCCTTCAGGGTTGGCGCATAACCATGGCGCTGAATAAACTGGCTGATAAATTCCAGAGCCTGGCGTTCGCGTGGATAGAGTGTTGCTGGCATGGTAGTAATTTAAAATTAAAAGTTAAAAAATCAAAATTAGAGTTTAACCGAACATATTGGTACTAAATAGTAAATTACGACACAAATAACCGAAAGTCAATACAGTCAAAATAGCGCAAACAAGATCAAAACACTTTTCTAAAAACGATAAATACCCAAAACCTGCCAGATCGAATATAATACTTACATGGATTTTCAACTCGTCTCTGACTATCAGCCAACTGGCGACCAGCCACAGGCAATTACTACACTCACGAAAAACATCAACCAGGGGATCGGTGAACAGGTGCTTTTGGGTGTTACCGGCAGCGGTAAAACCTTTACCATGGCCAATGTGGTAGCACATCTCAACTGGCCGACTCTGGTCATTTCGCACAATAAAACTCTGGCTGCCCAACTCTATCAGGAGTTTAAGAGTTTTTTTCCGAAAAATGCCGTTTCCTATTTTGTGTCATATTACGATTATTACCAGCCTGAAGCCTATATTCCGCAAAGCGATACGTATATTGAAAAAGAAACGGAAATCAATGAAGAGATCGACAAACTGCGGCTCGCGGCCACGACTAATTTGCTCACCCGCAAAGATACGCTCATCGTGGCTTCAGTTTCCTGCATCTATAACATTGGTTCGCCCAAAGAGTACGGCAGTTTTATCCTGGAAATGCGTGCCGGCATGGAGGTGACCCGCGAGTCAATTCTGGCCCGACTGGTTAATTTACAGTACGAACGCTCTGATTATGGCTTTCACCGCGGCACCTTTCGCGTCCGGGGAGATACGTTAGATCTATTTCCTGCCTACGAAGATACGGCAGTTCGTCTTGAACACGATGGCAAGCAGTTAACTAAATTGCGGAAAATTGATGCGTTGACTGGAAACATAATTGAAGAATTATCGCTTTATGTTTTATATCCGGCCAAACACTACATGACTGATCCGCAGCAAAACAAAGGTGTATTTAAAATAATTGAGGACGATTTGGAACAGCAGATTCAGCTGTTTAAATCACACCAGAAACTTCTGGAAGCCCAAAGGATTCAGCAAAAAGTCCGCTTTGATCTAGAGATGATCCAGGAACTGGGGTATGTCAATGGCATTGAAAATTATTCGCGTTATTTTGACGGCCGAAATCCAGGAGATGCGCCCTACACCCTGTTTGATTACTATCAGGAAACGTATGGCAATGAGTGGCTCCTGATTATTGACGAGTCGCACATGACCGTACCGCAAATCCGCGGTATGTACAATGGCGACCGCGCCCGCAAGGAAGTGCTCGTTAACTTTGGCTTTCGTCTGCCCGCTGCGCTTGATAACCGGCCATTGCGCTTTGATGAATTTCTCCGTCGGATTCCGCAGACTGTTTATGTCTCAGCAACTCCCAGTCAGTGGGAAGTGGGCCGAGCGCATGAAGCCAATGGCAGCAATACCGGAGTAATTGAGCAACTTATCCGCCCGACTGGACTTATCGACCCTGAAGTCACGATCCGGCCGGTTGGCAATCAGGTAGCTGATCTGGAAACGGAAATTCGCACCACCATTGCGAAAGGTGAGCGGGTGTTAGTTACCACGTTAACCAAACGTATGGCTGAAGATTTGTCGACTTTTCTCGAGGAGAAAGGAATTAAGGTTCACTATTTACATTCTGATGTGTTGACGCTTGAACGCAGCGATATACTTGACGACTTACGCAGTGGAAAATACGATGTGATCGTCGGTATCAACTTACTTCGTGAAGGTCTTGATTTACCGGAAGTTTCGCTCGTTGCTATTCTCGATGCAGATAAAGAAGGCTTTTTACGCAGTGAAGTATCGCTTATTCAAACCATGGGTCGGGCAGCCCGCCACGTATCAGGCCGGGTAATTATGTACGCGGATGTCGTCACCGGTTCAATGCAACGCGCAATTGCTGAGGTGAAACGCCGCAGGGAAATTCAACTGGCGTATAATCAGAAACACGGAATTACCCCAATTGGTATCAGTAAACCGATCCGCGACAAACTGGTCATGACCGAGGAAACCGTTGATGATCCAGTATTTGGTTCAACTCACCGGAAAAGCGAAGAACGCAAGTTATTAGATATTAAAGACGAGTCATTGACTCCACAAGATAGTAAACGACTGATTAAAAAACTTGAAACTGAAATGCGCCGTGCCGCAGCTGATTTGGACTTCGAATTTGCCGCCGAACTCAGAGACCGGATACGAGAGTTGAAGCAAAATAAATATAAGTAATAAGTAACCCATAGTTTCTGGAATTTACCAAAGACTTATGTTAGTATCACTTCTAAATGCCAACCCTTACAGAGCGAATAATTAATGGATTAGATCGGGGGTTTACCGCTGTTACCCAGCCCCACCTCCTTTACCTTGTGGGACCGGACCCGCAAGCACTTTTTCTTCTTAGCGACTCAGAACTCAGTAGATTAACGCCAGAGGCAAGATACTACATTTTGACTCTTCGCGGTGTCGATGAAACACTTGATGCAGTAATTGATCATCCAAAACAGGTTTTTTTCCGCGAGAAATGTCCTGAAAAGATCTATGTCTCTGCAGATGGCACTCCCAGAAATGAACCGCCGGAAACTACCGGCTTTGTTTTATTGGTAGAGGGAATACGTACGCCTAATCAAGTATATACGGCTCGGCATCTGGCTATTTTATTTTCCCAAAAAAGCCGCGTCTCAAAACAAAAACAAGACCGAATTCTTCACTATGTTGATAAACAAATAGAAAATAACACCGGAAAAGTCATAATCAGAATTGGTCCGTGGGAAATGCATATCGAAACTGACCGTTACCTTTACGGTACAGTATCTGCATCGCTTGTCCCAGTAGAATTCGATAGTTATATCGACGATTACATACAGCATCAACTAGCAAAATTTGTTAAAGCAGTGGAGCCACAAAACCTTACCGAAACTCTTCTTACAAACGCCCAGCGTAACTTTGCAATCTCAAAAGTAAGTATTCCTGCGTTTAGCTTATTTAACTTAGGCGGCGTGCAAAATCGTGAAGCGATTGAAACCGCACTTATTCAGTCAGGTTGGGGACAAGTTTCAGAAGTATCTGCTGAAGAATACGATCATAAAAATATGCTATTAAAATTTCGGCACGAGTCTAATCCATCCGCTGAACTACAGTTGCTTTTTACAAACATCAAAGATAAAGAACAAGGAAATTTTACGATTCATGCTTGTTCGACAGAATCATTTCGTGAAAGTTTACGTAAGCAATTTATGCCTCGTTTTCAGATATATGTTAAGCATGCTATCGAAAGAAATATTCAGCTTGGGGAACAAGATGCGATTGATATATCTCCATCTGTCTTGGTTAAACAAGCTTTAAAGGAATTAGGACAAGAACTTAATAGCGAGGAATTTGCTCAGGAATTACCGCAGTTATGCGTCGAAACTGTCCGTATGCTTATCCCATATTTTCAATATCATCCACAGCTAACCACACTTACCGAAATATTGAAAAAAGACCTTGAGATTTGGGATCATCGTGATACGCTGATTCCAGATGTAGAAGTAAATACTGGTTGGGATCCAACTCAGGTGAGACTATCATTTCCCCACGACTTTTTTCAGAAAAATTCTTAGTCCACATGCATCCTGGGCAATTCCGAAATTTTCGGTAAGCGTTTTTTGACGGTTCGAGCAATCCGCATGCGGTGGAGAATCGAGAACTAATCCTAAGTGGTAACTTCTCGATATCGCTCGAAGGGTAAAAATCTTACCTGCACGCTGGCATGTCTCCACTAAAACCATTATGATCAGTTTATGCGGCGCGTAGCTAGTGATCTAGACTTTGAATTTGCAGCAGAACTCAGAGACCGGATCAGAGAACTGAGACAGTTTTAAACTCTAGAACATTGATATTTTCAGATACACATGTTAATTTATTCCTCAAATGCCAAATATTGCTGAAAGAATAGAAAAAGGATTTGCTAAATTTACGCATCCCTACACGGCATTTATTTATGAAGATAATCCCGAAACTTTTTTACAATTCCCAGGGCCGCAACTTCAACAATTAGCGGAAATGGAAAGAGACTACATACAAGATTTACGTTCAGTTGATACAATGCTTGCCAGGGTGATTGATCATCCAAAAGCGGTATTCTTTGCCCAAAATCCACATCAAGACATACAAGTTTTCACCAGCAGTAAAAAAACCAGCCCTCCCAGAACTACCGGTTACGTTGAGCTAACCCGAGGAATCGTGACCCCAGATCAAAGGCAAACGATTCGGCATCTAGTTGCTTTGGTGGTTTACCGAAGCCAATTAAATGATGATGAACGGAAACGAATTGAAAGATGGGTGAAATCTGGCCTGACCAGTACACCAGATGCTAATATCCTGATCGGAGCCTGGGTTTTGCGCATCAGGGCTCATAAGAAGTACAGTCATGCCCTGACTGCTTATCTTGATCCGGTTGAACAAGAAGATTGGAGTCGAGACTGGATCAAATTACAACTAAAAAACATCACAAATGTGGTAGAACCTGATCGAGTTAGTCAACTCTTTTTAGAACAAGCACAGACCAATTTTGCGCTTTCAGAGGTTCGAATTGGAAATTACCATCTATTTGATCTGGGAGGTTGGAAAAATCTGCACGCTTTAGAGTCAGCAGTTACAAACGCCGGCTGGAAACGCATGCCTCCTCCGATGGGAGTTGAAGATCAGAACCTTCAGAATGAGGATGCTGCACTTTATTTTGTGCAGCCTTCCAATTCTGAAACCGAACTGATGCTAAGGCTTTCGCTAGTTAAAAGTATCGGAAGCGAATTTTTAGAAATTTATACTCATCCTTCTGCAATATTGAAGAAGAAGTTACTCCAAAGATTCCTACCACAACTACAAACACAATTGAAACACACGGTGGAAAGAAATATTGCGGGTGACAGTGAAGATGTAGTAGATCTAACCCCTGCTACTCTCATTCATGAAGCCTTAATAGAATTAAATCAGACACCGGACAAAGATGAATTCGTTCGCGTGTTACCTAGACTCTGCGAAGTTGCGGTTTTTGAGTTGATTGCAAAGTTTCGTGACTTTCAACATCCCGAACTGCATACAATTACCGATGAACTGGAAAAAGGGATTATGAGTCGTGAACACTTAGTGGAAATTACCGAGAGCGGGGTGGAAGTTGATTCTGGCTGGGATGCAGCGCAGGTTAAACTGGTTTTACCAAAAACATACTTCGAAACAAACGCTTCCTCATCTTAAAAGATTTTCTCGAAATAATATAAGACCGGCCATGACTTACGATGTCCTGATGTCATCCTGAACTTGTCCCGAAGGGATCCCTTTGGGATTTCAGGATCTCAAGCGCTTATGATGCCGAAACAAGTTCGGCATGACGATATAAACTTATTGAAATCTTGATCTGGCATTGAACCTTCTAAAAAGCTAAGATTGAGCTATGGCACGGACTGTTATTTTTGCAGGCTTAATTTTTTTACTCGTCTTAATCTTTCCTAAACCAGGTTTTGCCCAGGAGTTTGTGACTCGCCAGGGGCAGAAACTTTTGTACCAGCAAAACGAACTGTTTGTATATGGCGCAACCATTTATCCCTATTGGTCGTTTAACTCAACCATTTTCCGCGGCTCAGGCTGGACCCGGCCGGAATTTACCCAATATCTTGATTACATTACCAATCTAGCCAAGCTGGGAAAAGTAAACACACTGCGGATTACTAATTTTCTAGATGGGACTTCTAATCCGTACGACGCCGTCGTTTGGTCGAACATTGATTACCTGTTTACTAATGCAAATATAAATCATCTGTTCCTGATTCTTGACCTGTCAACATATAGAAATTTACTGCGCCGGCAAAATACCATGCCGTACAATGCCAACTTATGGAACAATTTTCTTGATTTTGTAGCCAATCGTTACAAAAATCAGTCGCGCCTGCTCAGTTACGAAATTGCCGGTGAAGTCGAGGCGATAAATGATGCCGATCCCTTGCGCCCGTCTTCAACCAGCGCTCTGACTCAATTTTATTCAGGCACAAGCACCCGTCTCAGAGCCGGGGATCCTAATCATCTAGTGTCAACTGGTGGGTTACTTTTTTTAAATTGGGACTCAGGGATTGACTGGCAGGCGATTTTTGGTTTAACAACGATAGATTTTGCTGCCATTCATCAGTACTCGCAAGGAGATTTACTTGAGACTTTGCCGGCAGTTTCCCAATGGGCGCAAAGTCACCAGAAGCCGTTTAGTGTCGAGGAATTTGGGTATACACAAGGCCTGGGCGATCAAACCCGCGCCAATAATTTTCAAACGATGCATGATGCATTAACCAATGTCGGCGGCAATGTGTTTATATTTTGGAATCTGGGCCCTGAAACTGCTGCAGCCAGTCACGATGTTGGCCCGCAAACCCCACTCGTGTGGAATTGGGTCAAAACTCATGCGCCGCAGCCTTTACCTGAACCATCCCCTGGAGTGTTTGATTTAAACGGCGACGGTCAACTAACTCCACAGGACATCAAGTACTTGATACTTCGCTGGCTAAGTAAAACTTTAACACCGGCAGATTTAGTCAACGACGGCACGGTAAATAGCTTTGACTTCAGCCGCCTGCGTGAAGCGCTCGTTAATTAATTATCGATACGCACAATAACTTTCCAGCTGTATAAACCAAGGATTTACGTAAATTTAGGAAGTTTAAAGTCTGATAAAACCATACCCTGACGTTGTACCGTGATTTTTGTTCCCAAATCTCCTTCCATAATCCAAAAAATCATACTCTTATTTGGTTTGTAGGTTATGGCACTGACTACCGGCAAAAACAGCATGTGTTCATCTGAATCTGTTTTAAAATTTATCGTAATTTGAAAAAAACTGTTTTTATGTGGTGGCGCATTTTCGAGTACGATAACCGCCGGCCAACCACTTGTAGGAATTCTCAACTCATAGGCAGTAGTATTGAGGGCACGCGGTTGAACTCCTAAAGCCTGAGTAAGTTCTTTTGCCAAATCCATGTAATGATTTGAGCTATCTGCCGGTACAAGCAATGCATTTTCATCAGGCTGCAAGTCAATAACTTCCGGTTGAATCGGGAAATCAAGTTCTTTTAAAGGCTTATGCAGTTTACGCTTGTCAGCATAAAACAAAGACTCTCCATGATTATAAAATACGCTTGTTTCTATATAAGCCATAAGCTGGCAACAATTAGAATTATTCTTATTAACTCCTCTGCTATAGTACTACGAGCTGTCCAGTCAATCCACGGTACCATTGTAAGTGTTTCTCAGACTAGCTTTGATATTGTAAAATGCATGCTGCATTAGCTATGAGTTATTTAGAAACTTATGGTTTACAGGGTTTGTTTGAAAGCGAACCTCAACAATTTAATTTTGCTGCCTGGTTGGCAGGAATAGCTCAAAGCGCATGCGGTTTTTCCTTTCCCAATCAGGGATACAGTGCAGAACCACTAATTAAAATTACCAGCAGTAAAACGGAAAGACTCAATTCATTAGCACATATTTTGGGTATTAATAAACCTCGATTAACCAGTATTGGTAAAAGAAATCCAAATTACCGTGTGCTGCAAATTTATGGTGAAAAAGCAGTAGATTTAGCTCTTTTGATAAAAGATTTTGCACCTTCCCGTTTTCGGGCAATTAATTTTTTTGAACAATGGAAATTGGCAAGTACACGCGAAGAAAAATTAGCAGTTGGAATAGCGTATCAAGCCGCAGAAAATTCCCTTCATCAGGATATTCCGGTAGCAAAATATGAAGAACTGCTTTGGAATCGAAGTCTTACTACTGGTATTCTGGATATACGCTCGGAAGAAACAAATGGATATCTGTCAGTGACAACAAAGAATTACTCATTGCTGCAGGCAATGACGTTACAGTTGGGAGGATATCTAGCTCATAAATATGAGTGGCGGATCGAACCTCCGGACTTGGAAGAATTTTGGGATTATTACAAACCTCACCTTCATCTTCAAATCATTAACTCATCTGTGGTATAGTACCTGAGCCACGGAATCCGTGGTTATTTACTCTGCATATGGAAAACTTTATCCGAGTTCGTGGTGCCCGGCAACACAACCTTAAGAATATAGACCTGGATATCCCGAAAAACAAACTGGTGGTGTTTACGGGTGTGTCAGGTAGTGGCAAGTCATCGCTTGCCTTTGACACGATTTATGCCGAAGGACAGCGCCGGTACGTAGAATCGCTTTCTTCCTATGCCCGGCAATTTTTGGGGATCATGAATAAACCGGATGTCGACAGCATTGACGGCCTGTCTCCGGCAATTTCAATTGACCAGAAATCCACTTCCCATAACCCCCGCTCAACTGTGGGAACGGTCACGGAAATTTACGATTATTTGCGCTTGCTTTATGCTCGTATTGGCCACCCGCATTGTCCAAACTGCGGCCGGGAAATTTCGCGTCAGTCGCCGGACCAGATCGTCACCGCAATTCTCACGAATGCTCAAAATCTGGGTGCAGTTCCGCAAAAACGATACCTGATTCTAGCTCCGGTTGTCCGCGATCGCAAAGGTGAATTTACTGCGCTGTTTGAAAATCTGCGGGCCAAGGGTTACGCCAAAGTGCGCATTGACCGGCATATATATGATTTGTTTGATGTGCCGGTGCTTTTGAAAAATAACAAACACACAATAGAAGTGGTAGTAGATAAATTCGTCCTAGAGAAAAAACTGCTGCGTGACAAAATTGCCCTTTCCAACTTTAAAACCCGCTTAACTGATTCAATTGAGCAAGCCCTGGGATTGTCTGACGGATTGGTTATCATAAGCCAGGTACTTGACGCGGCGTTTACGTTTCCCGATAAACCAAATGAGCTCAGTGACCACTTGTTTTCTGAGCGGTTCTCCTGTCCACTCTGCAATATCAGTATTGCCGAAATTGAGCCGCGGATTTTTTCCTTTAACTCACCACATGGTGCCTGTCCCACCTGTTCCGGCATCGGTAACCTGCTCAAAATTGACGCCAGTCTGGTCTTTAATCCAAATCTGACTATTTCCGAAGGCGGTATTCTGCCCTATTCCAAAATGTTTTTTCATGATACCTGGTTTTCCCGAATTGTCACCACTATGGCCAACGAACAAGGGATCAATTTACGAATTCCCATCAGTCAGTTACCTGATAATCAACGGAAACTTCTGCTCTTCGGCACCGGTGACCAACTCTATACCGTACGCGGCACCAATCGGATGGGGCAGCTGACCCGGATTCATGAAACGTACTCGGGGATAATTAGCGATCTGGAAAAACGCTTTAGCGAAACTGAGTCAGAGTTTGTGAGAGCAGAAATTGCCAAATTTATGCGCACCGAAATTTGTCCGGAGTGTAGGGGCGCGCGTTTGAAAAAAGAAGTTCTAGGCATCACCATTGAACAAAAATCAATTGTGGAAATAACGAGCCTGGCAATTGATAAAACTCTTGTGTTTATTACGCAATTACCAACCCGGTTATCAGCGCGGGAACAGCTGATTGCCGCCTCAATTCTCAAAGAAATCGGTACCCGGCTGTCGTTTCTCAGCGCAGTCGGACTTGAGTACTTATCACTTGACCGGGGAGCCGCTACTCTGGCTGGCGGAGAGGCGCAACGGATTCGCCTCGCCTCACAAATCGGCTCCGGGCTGTCCGGAGTTTTATATGTTCTTGATGAGCCGTCAATCGGCTTACATCAACGGGACAACCGGCGTTTAATTACCACACTGAAGAAACTGCGCGACCTGGGTAACACCGTCGTTGTCGTTGAACACGACCGGGAAATTATAGAAGAAGCGGATTGGGTGTTTGATTTTGGCCCGGGAGCGGGAAGTAAAGGGGGACAGATGATCTTTTCCGGTACGCCTGACAAATTGTTAACTGCTTCTTCAACAACTACCGGCAAATATTTAAAAAATCCAAAACTGCTCACCATTTCTCATCAAATATCTTTACCGCAAGGCAGCATTACGATCCAGGGCGCCAGCGGCAACAATCTTAAAAAGATAGACGTTTCGTTTCCTTTAGGCCAGTTTATTTGCGTCACCGGTGTCTCCGGTTCAGGTAAGTCAACTTTAATTACTGAAACTTTATATCCGGCGTTGGTTGAATCAAAACGCTATACCAAGTTACAGGCGGCGACTTTTATGGAAATTGCCGGAGCTGAACTCATCGACAAAATAATTTTAGTTGACCAGTCACCCATTGGCCGCACGCCCAAAAGCAATCCGGCCACCTATACCGGTCTGTTTACTGCAGTGCGTGACCTCTACTCGCAACTGCCTGATGCGCGCGCCCGGGGATACAAACCCGGCCGGTTTTCCTTTAATGTCAAAGGTGGCCGCTGTGAAACGTGCGAGGGTGAAGGGCAAATCAAAATTGAAATGCAGTTTTTGTCTGATGTCTTTGTCAGTTGTGAGGTGTGTCACGGCAAACGTTACAACAGTGAAACGCTCGAAGTTAAGTTCCACGGTAAATCAATTGCCGAAGTTCTGGATATGACCGTCGACGAAGCAGTTGAGTTTTTCCGGAACTTGCCTGGAACTCACGAAAAACTGCAAACACTTAAGGATGTCGGCCTTGGTTATATTCACTTAGGACAATCTGCACC
>Ga0209542_10003069_pt1 | contig 36297 bp, 33 predicted proteins | sample RifCSPhighO2_01_FD_184028 | JGI IMG/M metagenome (GOLD analysis project Ga0209542, IMG submission 184028) | Soil microbial communities from Rifle, Colorado - Rifle CSP2_plank highO2_0.1 (SPAdes) (version 2) | ecosystem: Environmental > Terrestrial > Deep subsurface > Rock core/Sediment ...
ACTTCTGGCGTGGGTTTTATCTTCAACCATGTGGATCAGTTTCATAATGTAAGTATTGCCAACGACAATCGGCCGATCAAACGGTAAACCTGTCCTGCCGTCATAAAGTGTAATCCGGCCATCTTCAGGTAGATTGGCTTTTTTAAGCTCCTCAATAACTTTTTCTTCAGAAACATGCTCAAAAACAGGCATGGCAACCTTGTAACCTAAAGTGGCAGCAGCCCAACCAAGATGAGTTTCCAAAAGTTGACCCAAATTCATCCTAGAAAGTACCGAGAGGGGACTAATGATGATGTCAATAGGTGTACCATCGGCAAGGTAAGGCATATCGGAAGTCGGCACAATTTTGGAAATAACGCCTTTGTTACCATGTCGCCCTGCGAGTTTGTCTCCGACTACTACTTTGCGCATTTGGGCAACTTTAACAATGATTTTTGCCAGCGCCCCGTGCTCCAGTTCATCGCCTTTATCGCGAGAGAGAATTTTGACATCGATAACAGTTCCCTTTTCGCCATGCGGCACTCGAAGAGAGGTATCCCGAACTTCGCGAGCTTTTTCGCCGAAAATTGTGCGAAGCAGTCTTTCTTCTGCGGTCAGCTCGGTCTCACCTTTTGGTGCTATTTTGCCAACGAGGATATCATTTGGCCCAACTTCGGCACCAACAACCACGATGCCATTTTCGTCCAGTTTGGCCAAATCCTCTTCGGAAACATTAGGGATATCACGGGTTGTTTCTTCCGGTCCAAGTTTGGTCTCAACAACAGCAGTCTCGTATTCTTCAATATGGATTGAGGTCAAAATATCTTCTTTGGAAAGTCGGTCGGAAATAACAATTGCATCTTCGTAACCAAGACCGTCAAAGCTCATATAAGCGATAGTCAAATTCTGACCTAAAGCCAGCTCAATCTCATCAGTCGCTGAACCATCAATAAGAACATCTCCCTTTTTCACTTTTTGGCCAGTAACAACCCGTGGCCTTTGAGAATAACAGGTACTTTGAGGAGATCGAGAAAACTTTATGATGGAAAAAGTGATTTCTTGAGATTTGGCGACGCCTTGCGGTTTTGTTTTCAAAATAACTTTTTTACTGTCAACATAAATTATTGCTCCATCTGCGGGTGCTTTGACAACTCGACCCATGTTAATACCGACAATTTCCTCCATACCGGTTCCGATAATCGGAGACTGAGGCTTTATTAGCGGTACGGCCTGACACTGCATATGAGTACCCATCAGCGCCCGGTTAGCCTCATCATGGGCCAAAAAGGGAATTAATGATGCCGACGTTCCCACGACTTGTCTTGGGACAACATCGATAAATTCAACCAAATTCCGGGAGGCGGTCGTAAACTCACCTTTATAACGAACGGGGACGCTCTCTTCCCAAAAATAGCCCTTCGCGTCTATCGGTACTTGGGCATGGGTGATATAATAATCCTCTTCATCGTCGGCAGCCATGTAAACAATTTCGTCAGTCACTTTGGCTCTGCCATTTTTATCTTTGACAATCTTGCGATATGGCGCTTCCAAAAATCCATAGTCATTAACCCGACAATAAAGAGCCATATAGGTAACTAGTCCTATATTGGGGCCCTCGGGTGAACGAATCGGACAAATTCTTGAATATTGAGAATGATTAATATCGCGAATCGAAAAAGCGGCGCGTTCTCTGGCGATTCCGCCTGTACCCATTACTGTTAAACGTCTTAAATTATCCACTTCTGAAAGAGGGTTGGTCTGATCTAAAATTGTTGAAAGCTGACTAGATCTAAAAAACTCATTGATTGCTGAAATTATTGGTCTGGCATTAATCAGTGATGCTGGAGAAGGAACAGTATCAGTAGGTGTTAGACTCATTCTTTCCTTGATTACCCGTTCAAGTCTTAAAATTCCGACCCTGAAGGCATTTTGGGCAACTAGCTCGCCAACACGTCGGACTCTTCTATTTCCGAGATGATCAATGTCATCAACCCGACCGCTACCTGACATTAATTCGAAAAGATAAACAATAGCGGCAACAAAATCGGAGGGAGTCAGGATTTGGCTGTTTTTATCCTGATCACTTTCGATTGTCAAATTATCTTTGATATATTTTAGGCGCTTTTCAATTTTATACCTGCCAACCTTTCCCAGAGAGTATCGGCGCGGATTAAAAAACATGTTTTCTATTAAAGACTTGGCATTATCCAAAATTACGTGATCGCCCGGACGCATTCTTCTGTAAATCTCTAGTAATGCTTCTTCTTGTGAAGCTGTTGTATCTTTGGCAAAAGTATTATCCAAAAGCTTTTTGGCGTGTTCGTCTTTTATAGAGCTAAACAGCTTGATGATTGATTGGCTCTCGGAAAAGCCGATTGCTCGTAAAAAGGTAGTTACCGGGAATTTTCGGCGTCTGTCAATTTTGACTGTAATTAGATCGTTTTTAGTAATTGCAAATTCTAGCCAAGAACCATGAAGCGGTCTAATCTCGCAGCTGTAAAGCATTTTTCCGCTTTGAGGGTCGATTTCGCCGGAATAATAAACTCCAGGGGCTCTTACCAGTTGAGTAACAACCGCCCTTTCAATACCGTTAATAACAAAAGAACCTTTCTCAAGCATGACCGGCAGATCACACAAAAAAACCTCTTGAGAATTTTTGCCTCCGGTTTGCTTATTAACAACTTGGGCCTCGAGTTTAAGAGGGAGATCATAGGTCACGCCTTTTTCAATGGCTTCTTGTGGGTTATATTTGGATTTACCAAAGCTATAGTTGCCAAATGTTAAAGTAAAGTTTTTGCCGGTAAAATCCTCAATTGGCGAAACTTCATCCAAGATTTCGCGGATTCCCTTATCTAAAAACTCATTAAAGGAATCCCTCTGAACTTGAATCAAGTCTAGAGGGGGCAAATTGATATTGGAAGGTTGTCCCCAGGAGATTCTTTTTGTCACTAGTTTATATAATTTTTTTAACTTCTTTTGCAGTTTATCCCGAATAATTGACTTCCCTTACCATCTCTGGGTTTAAAAATTGCAAATCATTCGGGATGAAGGATCATCTAAGACCAAAGGGTCTTTTAAATCTAGTTGTAGGAATGATCCACAGGTTTTATCACGACAAAAATAAGAAGGTACAAAAATATACCCCTTATAAAGGATTAGTCTAGTTTGATTTTATATCACTTGGCAAATGTTTTGTCAACTTCAGAATTTGAGGTTGAGGTGATTTTTGAGTTTTGCGAAAAAAACTTTGCTAGCTTTTTATCAAAAGTTTTGAATTCTTTTCCACCCTGTTCTTTCGCAAACACAAAGTTATAAGCATCTTCCAAACTTAACGGCGTACTCTCAAAAATTACGATTGCTTCCCGAATAATAGCTCTTTCCTCAAGTTTAATAAATTCTAAATCAAGAAAATCTCGCAAGGTTAGGGTCAATTGAGACTTATTTTTACTATAGTAAGAACTCAAAACCCAATAAAGCTCAAAAAACACAATTATGGAGGTGAATAGCCGAACCTGCCCCCGGGCTGCTTCGATCATCAATTTTTTAACCTCTAAATATTGTTTTTCGATATCCCGCAGAAGGAAACGAAGGAAATAATTAGTATCAACAAAAATCATTTTCCCTTGGCAAAATACTCGGCTTTAGATTTTTCAATAATAGTATCAAGATTCTTGCCCTTCCAGCGAGCCGGAACTTTTAGCGAACCAGCCAGTTTTTCGATTAAAGTGACGATTGGGGTTATACTTAGTTTTCCTTTTTCCTCAGAAATAAGCACTTTTTGCTTTTCCGAAAATCCGGCAGCTTTGAAGATATTCACAGGTATCGTAAGCTGGCGCTTACTGGTAATAGTGGCGATCTTATTCATAGTAAGAAAAATATACTATAGTAAGGAATTTTTGTCAATACAAGGAAAAAAATAGATCGAAAGGAAGAATTTAAGAACGGATTAAGGTTATTAGTTGCGACGAGGTCGGACCTAGTTTGATTTTACTTATTTATCGGGGTAACAAAGTGAAGAGCGAAGAAATGCCCCTGAAAGCTAATTGGAACCAAAATAACTTTTGTCTTAACCTCGCCGCCCGTCTTTTTATTCCAGACGACCTCAATTTCCGACCCAACTGAATTATCTTGGGCATTCCGGAAAGCATCGATAAGTGTTTTTTGGCTTTTTTCTGTAACCATCACTCCAACTGGATCTTCTGTTACTGCTGCCCACTCATCTACTGATTCGTAGCCCAGCATTTTGGCAAGTTTTGTGTTACAGACCTTATGAACATCATCAAGATAAATATAGATGCCTTGTTTGGAAATCTTAAGGATATCGCTGTATTCTTTAGTGATTTCGACAATCAGCTTTTCGTGATGTTCGTGCATATCCATGACCGGCAAGCTTAACAAAAACAAATTAATAAGTCAACAAAACTCCACCAAAAAGTCTACCTCTATCCTCACTTCTCCTGCCTGTCCGCCTTTGGAGGGAGTTTACCGAAGGAAGAATTTGAGAATAAAAGGGAAATCAAAATTCCTTTTAGAGAAACTGCTGAATGTTTTGGTTGTGTTCCTCGACGGTCTTGGCATAGTGAATTTTGCCCTTTGAATCATGGAGATAGTAAAAGTAGTCTGTCTCTTGCGGACTAGCTGCAGATCTAATGGACTCCAGACCTGGACTGGCAATTGGAGCCGGAGGTAAACCCGTATTGAGATAAGTATTATAAGATGATTTCACGCTTTTATAATCAGCTACGGTTACCGTTGGCCACCAAGTATTATTTGCGCTATCATAACCTTTGGCATAAGAAACTGTTGCGTCAACTTCCAAAGCCATACCTACATCGAGCCTGTTTAATAAAATTCCGGCAATTATCGACCTTTCTTCATCACTTTTGGCCTCTTTTTCAATAAGTGAAGCCAAAATCACAATCCCATCCTCGCTCAGACCTGAGCTTGTCACTAACAAGTTCTTAGCAACTTTTTCATCAAAAGTTTGACGCAATCGTTTAGCAACGTCTTGGGCAGCGGCGTCTTTGGGAATCAGATAAGTATCGGGGAACATGTATCCCTCTTTGGCAATTTTAACGAATTCTTCTTTGTCGAATTGGTATTTATCGTTGGTGGGAACTCTTAGTTTAGCCTCAATAATTTGGGCCATCTCCTCGACTCGCAAACCTTCAGGAAAAGTGATCCAAACATCAATGGCCCCGTGAGTTAAAAACTCGGCAATCTGCCGGCTGGACTGGTGAGGTGAGAGTCGGAAATCCCCGTATTGGATGTTTTTAGCAATGCCCATCCGGGCAACAAGCAGTCTAAAAGCAAGTGCATTTTTAATAATCTCAGCATCTTGTAAATTTTTGGCAATTTGGGCAATCGGCTGGCCGGGCTTGATGATGAAAATTTGGAAGGATTCCTGTATCGATCGGGATTTGAGTAAATAATTGTAGTACTGATTTAAAACGATCGGCGCAAGTATTAAAACGACAAATAAAATGGAAAATACAAGAAATTTCTTTCTAATCAACTTTGGCCTCCACAAAAGTTGCCCGGTGGTACTTACCTGTCCTTTTATCGAAAATAAAAATGCGGCCACAGGAACAAATTACTTTTTGGGTATTGTTGCCTCTTTCAATTTTGCGACTTAGTGATAAACTTCGGCCACAACCCACACATTTGCCCTGAAGCAAAATCCATGCCTGAACCGGAGCAAGTATTTTTTTAATCATAGACTGTCAAGGTAGCTTTGTAAAATAATTGAAGCTGCTACTTGGTGTTCCTTTTTTGCTCTTTTAATCTTAGGTATTTGCAGTTTTATCATGTAACTTTGCGCTTGTCTAGTGGTCATGGTTTCATCAAACAAAACGACCTCAATTTCCGGATTGATTCTTTTGAAATTTTTGACGAAATTTTGAAAAAAGGATTTAATTTTGCCTTCGACAAAACCGACGACCAGCTTTTTAACACCCAACTCATCACAAATTTCAGATATTTTAGAAACTGCTTCTTTAATTGATTGGTGTTTGATAGTTGTGTATGGGGATGCAAAATTACCCTCGGAGATAGCAAGGCCGGTTGTTTTTTGCCCAAGATCAATTCCCAAAATCACGCACTAATTGTCGAGGGTTGAAAGTTAATTGTCAAATCAAACTGGTGATGACGACAAGGCGCTTGAGGTTGGTGCCGGGGGGAACACAGGTCATGAGTGTTAGGTTGCGGCCGGTTGATGAGATTGGTAGAAGGACAGAAAGATCTTTTGGGTCAACAATTTTGGCGTACTGAACGATATAATGCAGTTTTCTACCTGCAATCTCCACATAAACATCATCGCCTATTTCAAGATCAGAAAGTTTAGTAAAGATCGTTCGGTAATTTTCGGGATCATTAAATTGCGGCAGCACCGAATGTCCGGTGATAAAGGGATTGCCGATTTCCCCAGGAAGAGCACTACCTGGAAAATGGGCAATAGACGTGTCAAAGCGAATGCTATCGACTTTGACTTTGGCATTTTCAATCTTCATTTTGGGAATAGTGATCAAAAATTCCTCCGGCCGCGGGCCTTGTCCGTCTAGCCCGATCGAGGCTGGCGGTTTGTAATTGGTGGTGAAATAGCTAAAACCATCCGGGTCTTTGGCAACCTGAACTTCGTTTGCCAAAATGGTGCTTGTTGACAGTACCTGGGCTTGGGGAATCGGGAACTTTTCAATCTTTTGGGTCAGTTTTGAGGCAGTAGTTAACTGCCAAGCAAAATAGGGCCAAATGGCAAAACCTATTGAAAATGCGCCAACTGCCGAAATTAATCCGTAAAAAAACCGGTCACGCTTGCTGTGGTCTTTGGCAATCTTGGGCGATTTTCGATAAATCGGCGGAGCCTTAATGTAAACGGCTAAACTCACTTAACTGGTTTCTATTTCAAATTTTATCTTTGATTTATTGCGCGGAATCGAACTAAAGAGGGGAATGTTTGGCAAAAATTCGACAATAACATCGGAGACTTCCGGTATTTCCTTAATAATTGCTCTGGTTTCTTTAACGCTTTTGCCGGTAATTTTCCCGCGAAGCTCATCCTCATTAAACTTCGGAACAAGCTCTGCCTGAAATCTTCCGGAAAGGCTAAGAGTATTATTTTTCCTTTTAGAATCAACTTTAGTTATTTCAACGTTCTGCGGTCTGGCTTCCAGGTTTTCAGGAAGGTTAGTGATGGACTCTGCCAGCAGCTTTTTCAAATCATTCTCATCATAAACGATTCCCGAGGCTTCAATTTCCATATCCAGATTAACCAGTGAGGCCTCTTCATCAACTTTTTTATCGAATGCTTTTTTAAGAACTTTAACAACAATCGCCTCATCTGCCAATTTTTTGCCGGAAGCTTTTGACATTAAATCTTGCCTGGCTTTATCCGTTAGCAAGTCAGTCAGTGATTTACTAAGTCTATCCTGATCGTCTTGGGATACAACCGTTACCTGTCTCTCGGCTCCGCCGCTTAAGGTTAAGTCGTTGCGCGCCGAATATAAAAGATCATCAAACTGCTGAAAGGTAAAGTCATTACCTGCATCAATATTACCGCTTGGGCCAAATTCCACTGCTTTGGCATTGACTTTGCTCTGTCCCGGAGTTGAAGCGCTTCGAGAGGCAACTGCTATATCGGAATCGAGCGTAAACTTTACACCACTCTTGGAAAGAATAACTGTTTGGGAGGGAAAATCTTTAGGGGAAGTCGTCCAGTTTAAAACAGTTACCTCACCGTGGGCATACTCACCCAATTTTTTAGAACCGGTAGCCACTGCCTTTTGGTTACCGGAGGCTTGAGCCGAGATTTCTTCTGCCGCAATCTGCCCTTTGGCAAGATCGAATGAACCGCCGCTTGCGGCACTGACATTAAAATTTGATTCCTGGGGCTTGGCATTAACTTTTATACGTATTTTTGCTTCAGTTAATGTTTGGGCAGCTACAAAACTACCGATAAGAACAAGAATTAATAAAATAGCAATAGCAATAAGCAAATTTTTAATGGGTGGCCGTTTTTTAAAAAGGCCGAAAATTTTCGGCAGATAGGCAACAGTTGCCAATTGTTCACTTAAATCCGGCTTTTGGACAGATTCTGCCTCAGCATGACTAACGGCTGTCGGGCCAATTTCAACCGCATATTCTTCTTTCTCTGATACGTGCGGTTTTTTTATTAAATCCTCATCTGGTTTTTGCTCGAGTGGAGGCTTCCTGTGATCAAACTCCTCACCCACTTTATTAAGCAAAATATCTTCACCCTCAATGAAGCCGAATTCGCCGGCACCTGAGGTAATCGCCTCTTTTGTTTCTTTTTTACCTTCGGTAGCTGAACCGATTGTCGGCTCGTATCCTAAAATATCCTGAGCCTGAGCGTAGGCTACTGATTTTGCCAAATCTTGGGCACTTATTAGATCAATTTTTGGTTCATGAACAAAAATATCATGCCAGTTGACAGCTGATAACTTTTGGAAAATGTCAGAGCCCTCATTTGCCCCAAAGACAATAATTCTTGACGGAAGCTCTTCGCTTTCTTCTTTTAATCTGCCAACTAGCCCAACAATCTTCTGTGCAGAAATAGGAGATTTTATAGTCTGGGAAGTGACTACTTTATTATTTTTGATTAAGTGAACCTCACAAAAATCCTCAAAAATACCAATTATTACTGCCTGTGGTGTAACCGATTCTTCACTTTTCAATAAATGATTTAAGGAAGAAGCCAGCGAGATAAAAGCTTGAGGATCAAGTTCCAAATCACTTGCTAAATTTTTTAATATCTTTGTGGCGCCAGTAGAAGGTTCCCCATTTTCGAACCAATAGTGACTAAGTCCAAAGACGGTCTGGGAAACATCGCTTTTGGCCATTTCACCGACGGAATCGATGGCAACGGCGGTTTGATGGATTAAACTGTCAACGTTGGTAAATTCCCTTTGATCAAAACCGAGGATTTCAACTTCATTCTGCAGATTAAAAGTCCAAATGCAAGCCAGAACTTTGTTGGGGGTTAAAGTCAGTGAAAGGTAATTGCCTGACTCAGCCGATTCTTTTTTAAAAAATCTGCCAAGTATTGAAGGTACTTGCATACTGTTTGCCCAATTATATCAATATTTAAAAAATTACTCCGCTTGGGGGGTTGATTCCTCTGCCCCACTTGTTGCCACCGGCAGTTCGGCAAATCCTCCCGTGGTCCTCTTGGGAAGAGGTGACGGTTCTTCAACTTGTGCCTGCTGGGTGTTTTCGGTTTTCACCGACTCCTTTGACTTTTTACCTAGTACAAAGAACCAGGCAACCGCCACGAGAGCACCCACAAGCACTAAAACCACCACGAAGATGGCAATCATCCTTAATTTTTTAATTAATGATGGAGGTTCTTGCAGTGCACCGGCTGTATTGTTTGGGTATGGTACATCACCGGGTTGCGGAGCAACATATGGAGTTGGGTCTGGTTGAGCTGGAGGAGGTTGTGCGGGATTGGTAGAAGTCTCCTGTAAAGATGGGCTACTTGTTGGCGCAACCGAAGGGAATGGCTGACTTGCGGCTGATAAATTAATACCCGGACCGGGCGGTGGAGATGGCGGTTGAGATGGTAAAGGTGGTAACGGCGCAGGTGATGTCGGTTGTTTTGATTCCTGGGATAATGGGTCGCTTGAAGGACTAGTTGGTAAAGGAGCCGGTGCCTGCGGTTGTTTAAAAACCCCACCTTCATCGCCAGCTACCACAAATTGTCCTGGTTGGATGGGACTTTGAGGGGGAGTCGGTGTTTCAGGGTCTTGAAGTTTTTGATCGTTTTTTGGGGCAGTTGGATCCATGTTGGGTTCCTACCCACTTATTGTAGCATAAATACGCCTAACTCCCGAACCTAATGACTCTTCCTTAATTATTTTAAAATTAGCCAACTCTCCGGTTGTCTTGGCATGAGGTCCGCCGCAAAATTCCTTAGAATAAGCTTTGGCAATGTCTTTTGTTGGTCCAAGGTAATAAATTTTGACTAAATCACCGTATTTTTCGCCGAAAAGTCCGATTGCGCTAAGCTCATGGGCCGTTTCTTTAGGCATATTTTTCTGATAAACTATCAAATTTTCTTTAATCTTTTGGTTGACAATTTCTTCAACTTTTTTAATCTGTGCTTTGGTCATTTTGGCGTGATGAGAAAAATCAAACCTTAATCTTTCTTCGGTAATATGGGAACCTGTCTGGTGGACGTGTTTACCTAAAACATCGCGAAGAGTCTGATGCAAAAGATGGGTGGCGGTGTGGAGCTTTGCTGTTTGATCAGTTTGGATCGCCAAACCGCCTTTAGTCTTCTGGCCAGCGGTTTGCGAAAGTTTCTGATGAGCCCTAAATTCCTTCTCAAAACCAACAAGGTCAATCTTTTTACCAGCCTCTTTGACAAGCTCAACTGTTAACTCAATCGGAAATCCAAAGTTTTGATAAAGATCAAAAGCACTACGGCCTGAAATATCGCCCTTGATTTTTTCAAATTGCCTGATGCCGAAGTTAAGGGCTTTTTTAAACTTTTCTTCTTCTTTTTGAAACTCATCAATGATTGACCGTTGAAATTCTTCAAGATCAGGATAAATCTCTTGGTAAGTTTTGACGACGATTTTGGCCAAATCCTCAATGAAGCCCTGCCTGCCGGCAGGCACCTGATTGATTTTTAAAAGGGAGGCGTGGCGAATGGCTCTTCTTAGTAAACGACGAAGGACATAACCGCGCTCAATGTTTGACGGAGTAACTCCAGCTGAAATTAAAAAGACCGAAGCACGAAGATGATCGGCAACAATTCTTGCTGATCTAACATTAAAGTCATCGGATAAATCTTCGACCCTTTTAGCAAGGGGTAGAAAAACATCAGTTTCGTAAACAGACGGTACGTTTTGTAAAACGGCCAATATCCGCTCTAAACCCATGCCAGTATCGACATTCTTCTGTTTAAGCGGTTTGAAACTACCATCGGGTTGACGATCATACTCCATGAAAACATCGTTCCAGATTTCGACGAACCGGTCAGGATTTTGGGCCGGGTCGACATTACCTTTTTGGGAATTCATGTCGAAAAACATTTCGGTATCCGGACCGCAAGGACCAGACTGACCTATCGGACCCCACCAGTTTTGGGTTTTAGGGTATTTGAAAATATGATCTTCGGCAACTCCGAGCTTTCTCCAAATATCGAATGATTCTTGATCGAATGGCGCATCGGCATCGCCGGCAAAAACCGAGACGTAGATTCTTTTGGAATCAAGTTTTAACTCATTGACTAAAAACTGATAAGACCAGGAAATGGCTTCTTTTTTCCAATACCCGCCAAGGCCTACGCCGTCTCGCCTCGATCCGGCGGAGCGGGCAGACGAGGCAGGGTCCCCCAAAGACCAATTGCCAAGCATTTCAAAAAAGGTGTTGTGGACGCTGTCACCGACATCGTCGATATCATCGGTGCGAAGACACTTTTGGATATTAACTAAGCGCTTACCTTCTGGATGAGGTTCTCCCAAAAGATATGGGATGAGTGGATGCATGCCGGCAGTGGTAAAAAGGACTCTTTGAGTGCCGGCTAGCTCGACATTCTCCGAAGGCACCAATGGTGTTGAAGGAATTATTTTGTGCCCCCTATCCTCAAAAAACTTCAAAAACTTCTGTCTAAGCTCAACTGATTTCATTAGAAACAATTATAAACGGTTTGATAAGGAGAAACTATTGATTTAAGATTCGGCGCGAGGACGGCGGAAGAAGAAGCGGCGGCCTTTTTTTTGGATTTCGGCAACTTGGGCAGGAATTTTTGCTGTCGTCTCTTCGATTTTTGATTGGACTTCTTGGATACCTTCCCCGATTTTATCTCGAACTTCTTGACTTCCTTCTTCAACACTTTGCTCTGCCTCCTCTAATTTTTTAACCCCCTCTTCAACACCCTCTCCCATTTTTTCAAGAAGCCGGGTGCCATCTTTTAAGAACTGTTCTTTAATTTTTTGACCGTTTTTGGTGGCAAAAAGATAAGTTAAAGCCGCTCCGATAACAACTCCGGCAATAAAAGTAGCTAGATTGTTGTCCTGCTTGCCGGCAGGCAGGTCATTTTTCTGTCCATTCATTTTGGCACCTTCTTGTCCTCCGACTTGTCCGCCATAGCTTTAGCGTCGGTGGAAGCCTTGGCGGAGGAGGATGATCCTCTCTTTAGTAAATGGGCAATGCCCACGCCGGCAGTCATGGCTGTAAAAATGTTGCCGGCGGATTCAATCGGTTTTTTGACCTGGCCAACCAGATCATCGGCATTATCAAAAAGTCTATTTAGCCGAAATAATGTCTTGCGCAGGTCTTTTAAAACGAAAAAAACTTGGAAACCGATAACCACAAGAAAAATTGTCAGAACAATAATAACCGAAAGAAGAACTATTTGAGTCGTGTCCATGGGCAGCATTTTGATATCGTCTAACGCTTAAAGTCTAACGACTAACGCCATAGATTACAAGTCAAAGCGTTTGACCTTAGTCCTGCCTGCCGGCAGGTAGGCGTTTGTCGTTTGACGTAAAAAAGGTATACTTCAACCGTCTCCTTTTTGTCAATTATTAGATTAATAAATAAATGTGAATTTTGAATCAGCGAACTAAACGTATAGTACGGATTATTTTGGATTTTGGGGAAAGGCGTTTGGAGACAATAATCTCAATAATATTTTTGCCATCAACAAGTGCAAGTTGATACGAAAAGTTGCCGTTTTCGTCAAGCGGCACAATTTGTCCTTCAATAGCAACCGTAGCATCTTTTTCGGACTGGCCGGAAACAACCACATAGGGAACTGAGGTAGTCAAATCGTCCGGAGGCGCAGAAACCTCCAGTTTTGGACTGGAAAGTAATGAAGTATAACCAATAGCCAAATAGATAATAAAGGCAATAACAGCAATGATTAAAACGAGGTTAACAAGCTTATTTGGGGTAAACATCAGTCTTCTTTGTCTTTCGTAAGCTAATTTGCGGGGATATTTTCTTTCGTCAAATTCCCTTCGAAAAATTGCCAAAGTATGACTTGCATCAAGGCCTAAATACTGAGCATAACTTTTAATAAAACCCTGCACAAACGGTGGCTCCGGCAGGTTTTTCCAATCGCCTTTTTCAAGAGCCTCTATGTATGACTTTTTAATGTGAAGATCGCGGGCAATCCTGGCAAGCGATAACTTTTTGGCAAGCCTTTGAGCAGAAAAAACCTCGCCTGTTGTTTTCATGGGTTTTTAAGAGGAGGCCTCGGCTTGTGCCTGCAAATACTCTTCGGCATCTTTAACTAAAACATCCCTAGGCTTTGAGCCTTCGCCAGGACCGATAATACCAGCCATCTCAAGTTCGTCCAAAAGTCTGGCGGCCCGAGCATAACCAATGCGAAGCCTCCTTTGAAGAAGCGAAGCAGAAGCCCGATCATACTGACAAATTGTGCGCACCGCTTCTTCAAAAAGCTCGTCTTTTTGGCCACCAGCAAGGCCGACAATTTTACCAATCGGCATTTGAGTGACCTCCTCAGTATATTCCGGTTCAATGCCGGATCTTTTCAGAAAAGCGATTAAATTTCTAATTTCGGTGTCGGAAACATAAATCCCCTGGATTCTCATCGGCTTTGAAGCATCTGGTGGTACATAGAGCATATCGCCTTTGCCAAGCAGTTTTTCGGCACCCGGCTGATCTAATATCACCCTTGAATCGATCATTGACGAAACATTAAAAGCAATGCGGCAAGGAATATTGGCCTTAATTAGTCCGGTGATAACATCGACCGAAGGACGCTGAGTCGCAACTACCAAATGGACACCGGTTGCTCTGGCCATTGCCGCCAGCCTAACGATGGCATTTTCGACTTCGACAGGAGCAAACTCCATTAAATTTTGCAGCTCGTCAACAATAACAACAATATAAGGAAGTCTCTGAAAACCGGAAAGTTCATTATAACCGTTAATGTTTCTGACTTGAGCATCATGGAAAAGCTTGTAGCGTCTATCCATTTCCTGCATGGCCCATTTAAGTGCAGAGAGGATTTTTTCCGGCTCGATAATAACCGGCGTTAGAAGGTGAGGAATGTCATTATATTCCGAAAGCTCAACACGTTTGGGATCAACAAGAATCAGTTTAATTTCATGGGGACTCGCCCTAAAAAGCAAAGTTGCAATGAATGCGTTTAAAAGAACGGATTTACCGGAACCGGTTGTTCCAGCAATTAAAACGTGGGGCATTTTGGCAAGATCGGCAGTCACGGTATTGCCGGAAACATCAAGTCCTAAAGCAACTGCCAGTTTGGATTTGTTGGTGCGCATTGATTCATCAATTAGTGCGTTTTTTAAAGATACAATTTCAGGGCTGAGATTAGGAATCTCCACACCAACCAGCGATTTTCCCGGAATTGGCGCTTCAATTCTGACACTACCCGTTGAGGTAGCTAGTGCCAGCGCCAAATCATTTTGAAGGGCCAATATTTTGGAAAGTTTTGTGCCCATAGGAATCTCCAGTGCATATTGAGTAACTGTCGGGCCGGGATTGACCTCAACTACTTTGGCGCTTATCCCGAAACTTTCCAGATTTTTTTCGATAATTTGCGCATTATGCTTGACATTACCTCGGTTGGCAGCCTGGCCTCTTGATTCATTTAGAAGAGATAACGGCGGATATTGCCAAACTTGAGTTTGTCCCGGAGCATTAACGACCACACTTGAGGATAAACCTCGATATTCATCAGTCTTTTCACTACTTTGAACAGGTGACTTTAACTTCTGATAGCTGTCAGATGCTGGTTTGATAACAAATTTCGGCTTCCTTGCGCCAAGTAATCCCAGCGTTTTGGCCCGGATAAACTTCAAAAGATTATTGACTTTTGTATAAATAGCAACAATTGTGGTAATCGCCTGATCAAAACTGGTATTAAAAGCAATTATCAGGGAAATAAAGAAGGTAAAGAAAAGTATAAGAAAGGCGCCAATAGGTGTTATCAAAGACTTAAAAACCAGCCAGAGTGAGGAGCCTAGGAGTCCGGCAAAATCCTCCCCAAAAATAGACATCATTCCGATAAATGATAGTAAAGCGCCACTTAGACCAAGGATTATATTTATTTTGGAAAAACGATTCTTAATGCTAAGTAGCGGCAAACTCAGGGCAACTACTAAAAGAGGTAAAAAGAAAACCCCAATACCAAAAAGATTATAGAAATAATCACGAAGCGATAGTAGAACACCAGCCTGCGTGAAAAATGAAAGAAAAAGGAGCAAAGAACCGGCCAGTAAAAAAAAACCGATTATGCTGGTAATTGTCTTTTTTTCAAGAGCAAGCGGTGGATTTTTGTATTTTCTGTATCTTCTCATATTGACTTACCTTAAACATTTTTTATTTTACCGCAAATAGACATATATTGCTATAGGTCATCTGGGAATAGCGACCGATACTCCTCTAATCATTCTACTACCAAGAGGGCAAATATTGCTTAAGGTTGTCTTTTGAGAGAACCAATTTATTAAAATTACCTTCTACTTTTGATTTGGCGACTTTGTGACAGATTCCATTAATCGTCCTATCGAGTGTTCTCATGCCGGCATCAAAACCCAGGGGTCTAACAATCGCCGACCAAACATCCTCTTCAAAAACCAAGTCTCCATTTGATAAACCAGAGGCAGTGATCGCTCGTGGTAAAAGGTATTTTTTGCCAATAATTGTTTTTTGCTCATCAGTATAAGAAGGCATTTCTATAAGTTCTAACCTATCCAAAACCGCCGTGGCAATACCGGCCGTATTATTGGCGGTAGCGATAAATAAGACTTCAGAAAGGTCAAAGGGATAATCTATAAAATGGTCTAAGAATTTACTGTTTTGTTCAGGATCCAGTAGTTCGACCATAACTCCCATGATATCTGATTTGGCAGCGTCTGTTACTCGGTCGATCTCATCCAATAAAATGACGGGGTTCTTGTAGCCAACCCTTCTTAAAACTTTCATTATCTGTCCTGGCTCGGCATCAGGATAAGCCCGTGATCGACCTCGAAGCTGTAGTGCCTCACCCATACCGCCCATGGGAATTCTGCCAAGCTGACGGCCAAGCGCTTGGGCTATCGAAAAAGACATCGTAGTTTTGCCTGTTCCAACCAACCCAACTAAAAGCAAAGCCGGTGCTTTAGGAAAGTAGGAATTTGGATCTTGCTTGTTTCTTTTTAAATTAGCAACTGAAATATACTCCAAAATTCGTTCTTTAATATTATTAAGACCGTAATGATTAACATCTAAGATTTTTTTAGCATGATCCAATGAAAGAATATCCTCGCTTCGCTTCTCCCATGGCAAGCTAACAATCCAATCTAAATATCTGGCGACTTGGTCGTATTCTTGTGAATAACCTTGAGAGGATGCAAATTTAACAAGCCTCTCAACCATCGCGTTTGTTTTTTGGTGAAGGTCGTCGGGGATTTTGGCAGTCTTCAGTTTTTCCTCAAGAAGCCTTATATCCTCAATTAAAGCAGGGGCAGAATTCACTTTAGATTAATTAAACCAGAAAACTTATCTTTCTTCAAAATAAATTCAAATTCTTCAATCTGATCCATAGTTTTAGCAAGACCCCCATTGCCAGCAAAAATTAGCTGGGGGAAATTTTCTCCTATCGGATTTTTATCGCTATTTCTATAAAGTAAAATTAGGGAAATTAGCGAATTATTCTTAAGGGGAAAATTGATCGAAGGAATTTGGGATTTTTGGATTTTGACGAGCTCTTGGGCCGCCTCACGTGAGGAAGCAAAAAATGTCCAATCCCCTTCTTGGAAAAAAACGATTGTTAAATCCTTTTCGTCTAAACTTTCTGATAGTTTTAATAAATACAGCTTAATATTATCAATTGATTCTTCCTTATAAAGAGACTGGTTCGACTTGACATCTTTGATATTTTTAAGTCCGTCAATATCTATACTGGGATTTTTAAAAACAAGTGCAAAATCTGAATTTGCACCGAAGACTATAAAATATTGGCCATTTTGGGAGTTCAAGTTTTTTGAAAACCAGGTAGAAAACTGATTGGGGAAATTTAATCTGGTCCTAACAAATTCTGCGATACTATTGCCAAAAACTGCCAGATTAGTTGAAGCAGGAATCTTCAAACTTTCTGCTGCCTGATCACTTACAAAAGACTTATCAACTTGGCCCTGAAAGGTAATTTTTTCAGGTAATATATTAAAATCGGTTTTAATCGGTATTACGAATGCTAATTTTGCAGAGGATGTTGCATCAAGTTCAAATTCGATCCCGTCTTTGACGCTTTGAGGCAAGTTTAATTTGTCCAAAACTTTTGAAAATTTAGTCATATCTTGGTTCGCAAGATTGAAATTCAGTTTAAATTTATTTTGATCGGCTGTAAGTATTATCTGGCTCGAATTTCGATCTTGTAAGCTTATGAATTTCGCCACAAAAACTATAATTGCCAAAAAGAGAAAAATGGCTAAAATCCCAAAGACAATCTTTGCCCTTCCAGCCTGAAGTAAATGCTGGATGGTCGAGAAAAGATTTCTAGTCATAATTAATATCTTTTGGGGGGGCGTCTGTAACTGGGTCCTTTTTGATGTCTTTTGTCAAACCTTCGGTGTGTAAAATCCCTTCTTAGGCCTTCTCTCATCGGGCCGCTAAAAGATTGAGAGGCGTTTTCATCAAATCTGGCTGATAAATTAACTCTGCCCTGATCATCAATTTCAATTACCCTTACTTTAAGCTCCTGACCAATCTTAACTACATCTTCTACTCGATTAACTCTGTATGAAGCAAGTTGTGAGCTATTAACCAAGCCTTCTTTACCGGGAAGAATCTCGACCATTGCCCCAAAAGGCAAAATTCTGGAAACTTTACCAGTATAGACCTCGCCTGGTTTGACTTCTTTAACAATTCCTTCAATCCACTCGGCTGCTTTTTTGGCGGCCTGCGGGTCTTTACCGCTAATGGTTACAGTCCCTTCATCATTTATATCTATCGCGCATCCGGTTGCGGCAATAATTTTGTTAATCGTTTTGCCACCAGAACCGATAACTTCACCAATCTTGGCAGGATCAATTTTAACTAAAATAACTGTCGGGGCATATTTGGAAATTTTCTCGCGGGAAATAGGAATCGTTGCTAAAATCTTTTCCAGGATAGAAAGTCTGGCAAGTCTGGCTTTTTCAAAGGCTTCCTCGACAATTTTTTGACTTATACCATTAAGCTTAATGTCCATTTGAATAGCAGTGATGCCATTTTTTGTCCCTGCTATCTTGAAATCCATATCCCCTTGAGCATCTTCCTGATAAGCAATATCTGTTAAAAGTACATATTTTGACTGATCCTTTTTATCGGTTATAAGTCCAATTGAAATTCCGGCAACCGCTTCTTTTATTGGAACTCCGGCATCCATCAAAGCCAAAGTTGAACCGCAACAGGCGGCCATTGAAGTTGAACCAGCTGAAGATAAAACTTCTGAAACAACCCTGATGGTGTAAGGAAAGACGTCGGTTGACGGCAGAGCCGGTATAAGGGCCTTTTCGGCCAAAGATCCATGCCCAATTTCTCTTCTTCCCGGCGGACCCAAACGTCTGACCTCACCGGTTGAAAAAGGCGGGAAGTTATAATGATGCATGTATTTCTTAGTTTCCTCTCCACCCATGCCTTCTATTAGCTGTTCCAAGGCCGGGGAGCCTAAAGTAACGATCGAAAGGACCTGAGTCTCGCCTCTTTGAAAGAAACCCGAGCCGTGAGTTCGCGGTAAAACTGAAACTCTGGTGGTGATTGGCCTTATTTCATCTGGGCTGCGGCCATCAATTCGTTTCTTTTGAACTAGAATTCGTTGTCTCAAAAAGTTGGCAACTACCCTATCCAGTAAATCGCTAAGGTGCTTGGAGATGATTTCCCCTTCTGTCTCTTTAGCAAATTCAGCTTCAAGTTTTTCCAAGGACTGGCTAAACCACTTTTCGTCTTGAGCCTTGTGGGGTTCTTCGAGTTCTTTAATGATATTCTTCTCGATAAACTCCAGAATAGCTTTTTCTTTTTGAGCTGGCAGTTTTTCCGTTTGGTAAGTTTGCTTTATGCGGCCGGCTTCTTTAGTAAATTCTTCAATAAGAGAGATGATCTTTTTGCCTTCAACAACTGCAAATTTAACAGCCTCAGCAACTGATTTTTCATCGACTTCGTTGGCTTTAGCCTCAATCATGACCACTTCATCTTTTGCTGAGACTACAATCAAATCCAGGCTGGAAAATTCTTTTTCACTTTCAGTGGGGTTTAAAAGGTAACCGCCATTCTGTCTACCAATGCGAAGTCCTGCAATCGGTCCATTCCAGGGAATGTCAGAAATTGAAAGAGCAGCTGAGGTAGCAATCAATGCCACCATGTCAGGTTCATTCTCCTGATCAACAGAGAGGACCGTGACAATAACTTGAACTTCTGCTTGGTAGTCTTTAGGAAACAATGGTCTTATAGATCTATCGATAAGTCTTGAAGTTAAAATTGCTTCTTCTTTAGGACGGCCTTCACGCTTAATAAACCTAGACGTGGAAATTTTGCCGCCTGCATAAAGCCGCTCCTCATAATCAACAGCTAACGGGAAAAAATCAAGATCTTTTGGCGCGCTTTGAGCCACCACAGTTGCTAAAACGACAGTTTCGCCATAGGTTGCCAGCACGGCGCCATTAGCATGACTAGCCAGTTCTCCGGTTTCAAGAATAAATTTTTTACCTGCAAGTTCTATTTCTTTACGAATAATTTTTGGCATCAAATATAGATAATTTCAATGAGGATTTTGGGGAGTTAGAAATCGGGGAGCAAGAAACAAAACTTTTGGTTCTTACTACTCAACTTCCAACAACCCAAATATCCCGATATCTTAAATACAATTATAAACTTTTTTTCAAAAAAGGCAAGAAAAGACTATTTCGGTAAACCTAGTTTACCGATAATGTCCTTGTAGACCCGCAGCTTGCGAGGATCGCAAAGACATTTCCTTATTTAGGTAATCCTAATTTTCCGATAATGTCTTTATACCTTTCGGGGGCTTTTCTCGTCAAATAATGAAGTAGCCTTCTTCTTTTATTAATCATCGAGAGCAGTCCCCGTCTTGAATGATCATCATGGCTATGGGATTTCAAATGGTCACCGACGTTTTGAATCCGTTGAGTAAGAAGAGCAACTTGAACTTCCGGAGATCCGGTATCCCCTGCGTGAGTCTTAAATTTATCAATTACCTGCTTTTTAGACGTTTTAGCCATGATTTTGTAACGTAGATGATACTATAAATTAATTCTCCCTGTCAAAAGATTTGGACCCCTTATAAATTTTCGGTGGTTTAAGCCAGTCGCGTGATGCGGATTGATCTTTAAGTTCTTGTTTGCCTTCGAGTTCCTCAATCGTGGGAGTTTTATCCATATAATCAATGCCGATTGGGGGTATTACTTGAACTGTTTTAGGAAGTGACTGTGTAAAGTCCGGACGCCTTGGCGTGCCGGCAAGACTGGCTCTTGAAGCTCCGAATTTTAAAAGCCAGGCAGCCATCTCTAAACTTAAAGAACTTGCCAGTGCTGGAGAAAAATTGTCAGTGGCTTCGCTTATGCCCATATAAAGATTATAAGCAATATCCTCGTCAACCGGTAAGGCTAAATCTTGAATCATTTTGGCCATTACTTCACTAATTGTAGCTGCCTGATCGTTAACAACTTCAATTTGAGCAAATTTTTGATGCGATTTTTGGTTATTAATGTTGATTATTAAAGTTTCCGAACTAATATTTTGTTCATGAGTAATTTCACTATGCAAACTCTCTGGTAAATCATAACCAATCGCAAAAATTAACTCAGCAGCGGATACTGTTTCCTCAAGTGAAACCTGATCTTTACTAACACCGTTTGACCCTGCAAGTGAATGGATAACTACTTTTAGCCGATTGCCATCAAGAAAATAAGTAACTTTATCTACCCTCTCAACTGCATTATCGACAACAACCGTTAAGTTTCTTTTACCAACCAGTTTGCCAATTTTGTCGACTCCATAAATCTTATTGGCATCGCCAACGGATGGAGTTTTGGAAATAATTGAGGCATTTTTACCAAGTTTTATCAAAGAAAGGTATAAGGCAAGACCTGAGGCTAAACCGTCCAATCCCGATGCTTTGGAAACAACTACATAAATGCTTTCCGCTTTTGTCAGTTTTTCAAGAGCTTTTTCTTTCAAGTTTTGGTCCATAGATAGAGAGGACAGTACTATTCGTACACGATTCGTGCTGCGATATTAACAGGGCAGAGTAAATTTTTAACCCAAAGATTCTATAATATCACCTTCTTTAAAGTCAAGAGCAGGGCTCATACCAATTCCACATTCCTGACCGCTGGTAACAGTTTCAACATTTTTTTTGAATTTCTTCAAAGAAATAATTCTGGTATCGCTTTGTGAACTGTCGGTGTGTCTGATAGTTATTTTGTCGCCAATTTTTAATTTTCCGTGAGTAACCATCGCACCGGCTATTTTTTTGCCATCTATATCAAAACTGGCCACGATTTTGGCTCTTCCGGCAATTTTCGCTTCCTGTTTTGCAATCTCGAATTGAGATGCTACATCTTCTATATCAGAAAGAAGTTCATAGATAACGTTATAACTTTTAATAACAACTCCTTCTCGTTCTGCCTGCGATTTGACACTAGCGCCCGTTTGAACATTAAATGTTAGAATCGGAGCACTAGCGACTTTGGCAAAAGAAATATCCTTTTGAGTAATTTCACCAACACCTGAGGAAACTACCAATATTTTCTCTGGTAAGTTAGTTAAAATTGCTTCCAGAGAACCAACAACGTCTGCTTTAATTAGAACTTTAAACTTATCGCGGGTTTCTTGTGATCTAGCAATGATATCGGCAAATGATGCTTGCGGCTGCTTGGATCTAGACTTAGTAAATGTCTGATCGCGAACAACACTGCCTACTTCTAGTACCTCCTTAAATCCTAAAATTTCAATCGGTTTACCTGGTCTGGCTTCATTAACGCTATGTCCAGTATCATCAACAAGTGCCTTGACGGTTATAGTCTCTTCATCAACTACTATTTTTTGACCACTAGCCAAAATTCCTTTTTTGACAATGACTGTCACAATTGAACCGCGGTTCTTATCCAAAAAAGATTCAACTACAACTGCTTCCAATGGATCTTGCGGTAACGAAGGTTGCGGGGAAAGCTGCCAAACAAGCAGAATAACTTCGAGCAGATCTTCAATGCCTTTGCCTTTTGGCGCGGCAACCTCGACCAAAGGAACTTCGCCACCGAAACTTTCAACAACAACTCCTTCCTTTTGAAGCTCTTTTTTGACTTTCTCAATGTTGATATTGGGAAGATCAACTTTAGTAATGGCAACAACTGTCGATTTGCCGGCGGCCTTGATATGTTTAATTGCCTCAATTGTCTGCGGCTTAACGCCATCGTTGGCAGCAACCACTAGAATAACAATATCAGCAACTTCGGCACCGCGAGACCGCATTTTCTCAAAAGCAGCATGGCCAGGGGTATCGACAAAAGTTATTGAGTGATTCTGGAAAGTTATCTGATAAGCTCCAATATGCTGAGTGATGCCGCCATGTTCGCGGGCAACAACATTGGTTTTACGAATAGCATCAAGAAGGGTCGTCTTGCCATGATCGACATGACCCATAAGGGTAACAATCGGCGGCCTGAAATTTGCATTTTTTTTGTCCATAATAAGTTTTGGACGACGAATGGGCTTTCATTTAAGCTTTTTCGCCGCTGTCTGGCTTTGACGCATCTGCATTTCTTGCAACCACTGAGGACTCTGAGTCAGCTTGCAATGACACTGATTGGGTGTTCTCAGTTTTTTCTTCAGTGCTTTCAGTGGTTGCAGGCTTCTTTTCATCGGTAGATGGAGCAGCTTGATCGTTTGCTGGCGGTTGATTTTGAACTGCTTGATCGCCAGATGCAATAAGTGCTTGCTGATTGCTTTTAGCGCTTGATTTTTCTGTCGTTCCCTTCCTCTTAGCCTTTGATACTTTTTTTGCCTTTGGTACTTTTGCTTCCTCCTTAATCACTCCGAGCGCCTTTTTAGCCTCTTCTTTGGCCTTTTGCTCCTTAGCCTCCACTTCTTTTGGCAAGCCGCTTTTGCCGCGGATATCGATTTTATAGCCGGTAAGTTTAGCAGCTAGTCTGACATTTTGGCCTTCTTTACCAATAGCCAGTGAAAGCTGATCGTCCGGTGCTATAACTTCGGCATTCTGTTCTTTTGCGTTGATCTTGACCTGCAAATCTTTGGCCGGCGAAAGCGCCGCTTTGATAAATTCAACTAGGTCATCTTGATAGGCAATCACATCTATTCGTTCATCACCAAGTTCGTTAATGACCGCCTGAACTCGCACGCCCTTTTGCCCAACGCATGAACCAACCGGATCAACTCCAAGCTGACTTGAGGCAACGGCAATTTTAGAGCGTGATCCGGCTTCCCTGGCAATCACTTTAACCTGAACGCTGTTTGAGGCAATTTCCGGAACTTCCTGTTTAAATAGACCTTCCAAAAGACCCGGGGCAGCACGCGAAACTATAATTTCTTCACCGCGCAGCCCTTCCTTAATACCGACAACATAGAATTTAAGGCGCTGATTTTGGTGATAATGTTCGTTATGCGCTTGCTCTGAAGGCGGCATTATGCCTTCGGCTTTACCTAAGTTAACGGTAATTACCGGACCGGAGATTCGTTGGATAATACCCGAAATAACGGTTCCGACTTTTGAGGAATATTCGCCTAAAATCGCATTTTTCTCGGCTTCCCTGATTCTTTGTAAAATTACTTGTTTGGCGGTTTGGGCGGCGATTCGGCCAAATCCCGGCGGGGTGACATTTTTTTTACCTTTGGCAAGTTTTACCTCTCCGGAATTAGCATCAAGATCAACGACAATGCCTTCCGGGTCACCAAAGTCTTTGCGATAAGCAGCCAGAATTGCCTGTTTGATAGAATCAAGGACAACTTCCGGTTCGATTCCGCGCTCGGAACAAACTTGATTTAAAGCTGATGCAAATTCGGTTCGTGCTTGTATAGCCATTTTAAAAAACCCTCTCTGTCATCCTGAACTTGTTTCAGGATCTTTTTTTAGAAGTGAGACGTTTTCACATCAAATGTATATTATTCAAAAAAAGGCGCTACCGCGCCCTAGACTCTTACCTATCTTAAAGCAATGAGAATTCTAGCAAAATAGTTCTGATGAGTCAACAAAACACAGAAAGAAGATTTATTGCTCAGCCGATGGTTTGCATGAATTTGTCAATCGGCCTACTGTCCGAAATTTATGCAAGTCATTTGAATAAATTTGCTTAAAAATCCACGTACGTAGTTGCTAACCAATCAAATTTATCTGCTGGGACAAAAATCCCAACAGGTTTATTTACTTTTCTCTGGTCTCCTTGAACCAAAATCAACCTCCGCTTTTCGATAGAAGTCCGCCAATCAAAAGCCGGACCAGTTATTGTTTCAACTTGCATCTTCGCGAACGTTTTTCTTAATTGATCTGCCAGAATAGCCGATTTAGTAGTTAAGAAAACCCACTCAGTATTATTAAAAACCATCCCAATACAAGGACGACCTTCTTTGGATATGGTAAAACCAATTATCATCTCCTCCGAAGGTAAATCTCTTAGATGCTCAACTCCTCTTTCCATTATAGGTGGATAATAATACTAAATTTGTAAAGAAAAGTCAAACTATGGGATAATGATTCGCTAGATAGGTCTAGTTCGCTAAAAGCTACAAAAAGACGAAGGGACGATTTTTGGGCTTTTATTCATGACTTGAGGATCTAGACTCTTTTAAAGAGTCAAAAATAGGAGCTAGTTCTTCAAACTCAAAACCTTGGATCATTTCCCAGAAAAGCTCCAAATCTTTACCAGGTTGTTCTTCAGCATATTCTTTTGCCTGAAACATCATTTCTAGCTTGTCCAATCTTCTAACAAACCTGGCTTCTCTTGTTTCTCCATTTTCAAGTTCGTACCAAAGTTGTAATATTTCTTCTCCGTTGTCAAGATTGGAGCATAAATTCTCCATAGCCTCTTTCTCAAGTCTAAATTTTTCTTTGGAAGTAATATTGTCAAATGGGGTAAAATCCGGCACATCATATTCAGCAAGATCGTGAATAAGTGCCATCTTCACTGTTTTATTGCTGTTCAATCCAAACTTATCAGCAAGCACTAGCGCCAGAATGGCCGTCCCAAAAGAATGCTCTGCAACACTTCCTGGATTCTCAATACCATGACGAATCCAACCAGCTCTGTCTTTTCTCTTCAGCTTAAATACTTCATGGACCAACTGATTCAATCTCTCCATTTTTGTGTGGAAAGAATAAGCAAAATTTAATAGAAAGTCAAGTTGAGGCTAAAAAACGAAATTCGCAATGTGGCATTTACTGATTTCTTATGATGACCTTTCGAATTCTTCTAATAATCTTCGTTGCTCGCGGGTAAGACGGGTGGGGACACGAATCCGGATTATGACCTAGTGGTTGTCCTCTTTTGCAATCTAACTCAACCTTTAACTATTCTAATAAATTCTTCTTTGGTAATCTCTAAATCTTTTTTAATAATCTTGGTTAAAAGACCTATTCCAATAGTCTCCGAAGGATGAATTGGAATAGTCGTTTTTCTGCCGTCAGGATGGATATAGACTACATGACTGCCACTTTGATCTCGAAATTTAAACCCTAATTTTGTGACTACTTTAACTAAATCACGGGCTTTAACTTGGGGAAGCTTCGGCATTAGAGAGAAACTTCAAGAGAAGTCAGACTGACGGGATGAACTCTTGGAATTTCTTGTTTTTCCTCTTTAAGAATCTTCAAATGGAGTTTAATGGCGTCTCGGATATTAGTAATGGCCCCCTCAAGTGTCTTGCCTTGAGTATGACAACCAGGAAGATCCGGGCAATCCGCGACAAAAAAACCATCTTCATCTTTTTCGATGACTACTGGAAACTGATAGGTTGTGGTTTTGATCTTTTTCATCTTCGTGATTATATCATAAATTATCTAGAGAAAAATTTGTTTTAGGACCTTTCGAACTCTTCTAAAAGCCTTTTTTGCTCCCGGGAGAGTCTGCTAGGTATATGGATGCGGATGATTACATAATGGTCGCCTTGGCCGTGGCCGGAAACACGGCGGATGCCTTTGCCCCGAAGTCTAATTTGCGTACCGGGTTGAGTGCTGGAAGGAATACGGATTTTGACGGGTCCGTCGATGGTTTCGACTTCGGTAACAGTACCAAGTGCTGCCTGAGAAAAGGAGATTTCTTTTTCGGAAATGATATCGTATCCCCTTCTTCTGAAATTACGGTGGGGGGCAACTTGGCAAACAAGAATAAAGTTTGAAAAACGGATTTCCGAACCGTCGTCAACTCCTGCCGGAATTTTGATTTTTTGTTTTCTGCCAGCTTCGCCCGCGAAGCGATGCGAGCCTTCGACTTCGACTTCTTTTTGGACCCCATGAACCGCTTCCATAAAATCCAAATGAATAATGTAGCGGGGAAGCCTTGCTTGCCTGCCAAAAGGCGACCTTTCGCCAAAAACCATCTCAAAAATATCAAACGGGTCGGCAAAACCGCCAAAATCAAAATCTCCCGGTGAACCTGTCCAAGTATAGGTGCGGAATCCGCCCCCGTCAGGCGGGGCTCCGGCACCGCCGAATCCGCCTCCCGGCGCAAATGCCGCATGGCCAAATTGATCGTATGCCGCCTTTTTCTGGGAATCGGAAAGAACCTGATAGGCTTCGTTTATTTCTTTAAATTTGGTTTCGGCGCCGGCGGATTTATTAACATCAGGGTGATGTTTTCTGGCTAGGTTACGATAAGCCCTTTTTATTTCATCCGGGTTGGCATTTTTGCCGACACCGAGAATTTCATAATAATCGCTTTTGGTTGCCATGAATGTATTATATCTAAAATCCTAAATTCTAATATCTAAATTCTAAACAATATCTAAATTCAAAATCAGAATGTTAAAATATTTAAATTTAGAATTTGGGATTTATTTAGGGTTTACAATTTAGTGCTTAGGATTTGATTAGTTTGCGACTTTTTTGCCAGCAAGATCCTGTCCGCCATAGGTTGCTGTTGTCTTATTAACTTTAAACTCTAACTCGCTGATTTTTTGACTATCACTTAAAATTTCGACTTTGTATAAGCCGGCAAGAGGTAGAGGGAAATTGACTAGTTCGGTAATTAAGTTTGCCTTGCCATTTTGACCTAAAGTTACTTTGATTTCTCGATCCGGAAGTTTTTGGTCAGTTGGGGCAGGGGGCGTTAGTTTTAAAGTCAGGGGATATTCACGGGCTGATTCACCTTTGAAAACCGCAACAAGGTACATTTTGGGCCAGTTGGTAGGCAAATTGGCTACAAAAAACTGATCAAAAATGCCGATTATCGAAAGTTTTTGATCTTGGGAAACGGTAGCGTGATCACAAAGGACAAAAATTTCGGTTTGAAGCTTAGTCACATTTACTCCTTAACTACCTCGCCCTCCTGGACTTCGCCGGCATCAGTTTCTGGTTTTGGTTCCTCTTTAGTTTTATCATCTGACCCTCTTGGCTCCTCTTTCCCTTCTGGCTCCTTTGCCCCTTCCGATCCTGGTTTTTGATACATCGACTCCCCGATCTTGGAAAGAACGCCAGATAACTCCTCTGTTTTGGTCTTAACCTCGTCAAGCGGGCCAGCTGCCTGAATATCATTGACTGCCTTTATTTTCTCCTCTATCTCGCTTTTGACATCGGCAGAAACTTTGTCACCGGCGTCTTTGAGAGCTTTTTCTGCCTGATAAACAAGAGCGTCGGCTCGGTTTCTGGTTTCGATTTCTTCTTTACGGGTCTCATCTTCTTTTGCGTGCTCTTCTGCCTCTTTAGTCATCCTTTCAATCTCATCAGGCGTTAGGCCGGTTGAGCCGGTAATTTTGATTGATTGTTCCTTGTTAGTCGCCTTATCTTTAGCAGTCACGTTTAAAATACCGTTGGCGTCAAGATCAAAAGTAACCTCAATCTGAGGAATACCACGAGGTGCTGGCGGAATACCATCTAAAATAAAACGGCCAAGGGATTTATTGTCAGCTGCCATTGGCCTTTCCCCCTGCAGAACATTAATTTCAACCGAGGTTTGGTTGTCGGCAGCAGTTGAGAAAATTTCGGATTTTGAAGTCGGAATCGTTGTATTTCTGGGAGTTAAGGCAGTTGAAACCCCGCCTAAGGTTTCAATGCCTAAAGTCAGGGGAGTTACATCCAGAAGAACCATTTCTTTCATTTCCCCGCCTAAAACTGCTCCTTGGACAGCGGCACCGATAGCCACAACTTCGTCAGGATTCAAGCCCTTGTGCGGTTCTTTGCCGAAAAACTCCTGAACTTTTGAAACGACTTGCGGCATTCTAGTCATACCGCCAACTAAAATCACTTCATCAACTTTTTTGGCATCGATTTTGGCATCTTTAAGACAGGCACGAACCGGACCAAAAGTTTTATCAATTAAATCGCCAACAATTGATTCAAGTTTGGCCCGTGAAAGCTTAAATTGCAGGTGCTTAGGACCGGTTTGGTCGGCTGTTAAATAGGGAATTGAAATTTCAGTTTCAGAAGTTGTCGAAAGTTCGATTTTGGCCTTTTCGGCTGCATCTCGAAGCCTTTGCAGCGCCGATCTATCCTTGGAAATATCCACGCCGGATTCTTTTTTGAATTCTTCAGACAAAAATTCGATAATTTTAGCGTCAAAATCGTCACCACCCAAATGAGTATCACCATTAGTGGCTTTAACCTCAAAAACACCATCACCAAGTTCCAAAATCGAGATATCAAAAGTGCCGCCGCCAAGATCATAAACGGCAATGGTATGGGCATGCGCTTTATCGAGTCCATAGGCGAGTGCCGCAGCCGTTGGCTCGTTGATTATTCGCTCTACTTTAAAGCCGGCAATTTCGCCCGCTTGTTTAGTCGCCTGGCGCTGCGAATCGTCAAAGTAAGCAGGAACCGTGATGACCGCTTTTTCGACCTTTCCACCAAGATAGCTTTCCGCATCAGCCTTCATTTTCTGCAGGACCATGGCCGAAATTTCTTGGGGAGTATAGTCTTTACCTTCTACATTGACAACGGCCATACCATCGCGTCCTTCTTTGATCTCATAAGGAAGCCATTTAATATCTCTTTGGACCTCGGGATCTTTGTATTTGCGGCCCATCAGTCTTTTGATTGAAAAGATAGTGGTTTTGGGATTGACAATTATTTGACGTTTGGCGATATCACCGACAATGTGTTTGGGGACATCCACTACTGAAGGAATAATATTTCTGCCCTCTGCTGAATGGATTACCTTAGGCTTACCAGCTTCCACAACGGCAACGACAGAGTTTGTTGTTCCTAAATCAATACCTATGATCTTAGACATAATGCGTTCCTTCCAGTCAGTGTTTAGTGACTAGAGTCTAGCGTCTAGGAAATTTTCTAAACGCTATACGCTAACTACTAGACTCTGATTCAGGCATAATCGCCAAAATCTTTGGCTTTTTCGGCTTTTTCCTCAGTGTTTTGATTAACCTGTGACCTTTCAACGATAACTTGAGTCGGCCGAAGAACCTTATTATTTATTTTATAACCCTTTCTGATAACTCTGGCAATTATGCCATCGTTTTGGCCCTCGACAACTTCCGTTGCCTCGTGTAAATTTGGGTCAAATTTACTTCCCTCGGCGATTATTTCTTCAACCCCTTCTGTTTTTAAAACGTCCTTAAACTGATTAATAACCATTTCCAAACCCTGATCGTCGATATGTTTTTTGGCATTTTCAAGATTATCAAGAACCGGCAAAAATTTCTCTATTAAAATTGCGCTTGAAAGCTGACCCAATAGTCTTCTTTCCTCATCCACCCGCCTTTCCAAATTCTGATAATCTGCCAAGGCTCTTTTAAGTTGTTCCTCAAGTTGCTTGCTTTTGCCCTTACCTTTTGGTATTTGCTTTTTCTTTACATCTTGATTTTGAGCAGTTTTTTTATCGTCTGTCATCTGAAATTAAATTCCAAGGCTTGATAATAGTTGCGAAAAATATCGTAGTGTCGGAATAATCACCGGATAATTAAGCCGTGATGGACCAACCACTGCCAACATACCTCGATGGCGGGGCATTTGATAGCGGGAAATCACGAATCCGCACGGCTCAAGATAAGGCATACCCAGTTCCTCACCGAAAAGGATTTTAATCTGATCCTCGGCTGCCAGTTGACCAAATATTTGAGAAAGCATCTCAACTTTATCAAGCATTGAAAGAACCGTTTTAGTAATATCAATGTCATAAAATTCCGGCATATCCAAAATATTGGCCATACCGGCTGCATAAACATCGTTTTCCTCGTCAGTTGCCAGAGCCAGAGAATGAGTTTGGTCTGCCAAAACTTTGGCAGTGTGACGAAGAAGTTTATTGAAATGTTCTTTCTGCTCACCAAGTTCCTCTTTAATAGCGACTTCATCCTTGAGTGACAGAGATTTTTCTTCCATCAACTGATCGACATAGAATTTCATACCCAGTGATGTCGGGGTTCTGCCTGCAGAAGTGTGCGGTTGTCGAAGATAGCCAAGTGAGGTTAATTTAACCATCTCGTTTCTGATGGTTGCCGGCGAAACGCCAAGACCACCTTCTTTTTCAATAGTCTCTGAACCGACCGGCTCAGCGGTTTCAATATATTTTTCGATAATCACCCGAAGTAAAGTTTTTTGTCTTTCCGTCAGTTCCATGTCTTAACTTTAAGGCGAGGGGCAGCTAGGGTAGCTCGCCACTGATTAGCAGACAATGTACCACGAGTGCTAATCATTGTCAAGGGTCGATTTATCGACCCGCAGACCCCGTCAAATCGCTCTTCGAATCGTGTACGGATAGTACTGCAAAGACGAGAAGTAAGATTAAGCGAGGTCAGGATTAGAAATTTGTCAAACAAGTTAACTTACCTTTTGTTAAAGCACTGGGTAATTGTCCCGACGTGTAGCTATAGTTTCACATCCGAGGTGTGCAAGTTTAAACCTATATGTCTTTAATTAGTTTTGTAATTGCCAATGTAAGTATATTTGTCTTATATACAAAAAGTAGAAAATCTCCGTGATTATCGAAACAAATAAGAATAATGTGAACCTGAATATTTTCATTATCGGGCTTTCTGGTTCTATCGGTGTTTTCTGCTGAGTCGGAGAAAAATAACTTTTATGGCCCAACGATCTGAATGTTTTATAAGAAATAAATGCAATTAGTATAGGAACGGTAATTATCTCTATAAATGCATAACCCAAACCTTCAAATCCCCCTAATCCAAAAAATCTAATTAATAAAATTTCATTGATAATAAAGTTGATACTAATAGTGACAATAAAGTTGATTATACAAACAATAAGAAGCGCAAATTTGTTTCTCATACTTGATAATTTCTATTATAGTCTTCTAAATACTTTGCTGAAAGTTTAGATTTTTAAACTACTAAACAATGATTCTTGATTCCTTTGCTTCGCTCATGTTGAAGTATCAGATCTTTAATACAGCTAAAAATGCTTCCTGTGGAATTTTGACTTGGTCGAAGCGGCGCATGCGTTTTTTGCTCGTTGAGAATAAAACAATACAATGATACAATTGTATCATGAATTATGTGACGACTAATATAAGAATTTCCGAAGAAGATTACTTGCGACTTAAAGCAGAAGCCGCCAAAAAGCGCAAGAGTTTTTCTGCAATCGTGCGGGAAAAGGTAAAAACTGAAGGAACCAAAAAATTATCCGGTGAAGCGCTTTTAGAAAGGATTGAGAAACACGCACGCGCAAATGCAAAATACCATGTAAAAGGCATAGATTCGGCAAAAATCTTCCGAGAAATGAGATACAAAGCAAAGTGGTAGTCATTGATGCTTCAGTTGCCTATAAATGGTGGGATTTGAAAGAAGAACAGAGTAATTTAGCCAAAAAAATACTCAAAGATCACTCGCAAGATAGACAAAAAATAGTTGTTCCTAATTTGATATTTTATGAGCTTAGCAATGCTTGGGCTACCAAAAGTAGGTTTTCGCTTCTCAAGATTAAAGCTAATTTGAATGATTTAGAATCATTAGATTTAGAGATTGCTGATATATCAATTAATCTTATAGAAAAGGCGGTATTTTTCTCTAGGAAATACAAAGTTTCTGTATATGATGCCATTTATGCGGTTTTGGCGAGAGCGAAAAAGTGTAATTTAATTACTGCAGACGATAAATTCGTTGATCAAGTCAATTTGCCATTTGTCAAAAAATTATCTTCGACCTCTTAAATACGACAAGATCAATTCTACCAATATTATTTATCATACTACAGAGTATGGTAGTTAATGATTCAGATCTTAAGTACAGCTAAAAATGCTTCCTGTGGAATTTCGACTTGGCCGAAGCGGCGCATGCGTTTTTTGCCCTTCTTTTGCTTCTCCAAAAGCTTCATTTTGCGGGTGACGTCACCGCCGTAGAGCTTTTGAGTAACATCTTTGCGATAAGCCGGAACGGTTTCGCGGGCGATGATTTTTGATCCAATGGCCGCTTGAATGGGAATGGGAATTTGCTGTCTGGGAATTGCCTCCTTTAACTTTTCGGTAAATTTGCGCCCTATATTTTCTGCTTTTTCCTTGGGGACAATTTGAACTAAACCCTCGACTGACTGGTGGTTGACTAAAATATCTAGCTTAACTAAGTTGGCTTGACGATAATCAGTGACTTCAAAATCAAAGGACGCAAAACCTGAACTTGCGCTTTTGAGCTGATCGTAAAAACCGATCAGCAAATCAAGAAGTGGAATACTAACTTCGATTTTAAGAAGATTTCCTAAGCTTTCCGAATCCATTATTTCTCCCCTTTTATCATGGATTAAATTTGAAACAGAACCAAAATATTTTTGGGGCGTAAAAATGGTGACTTTGGCATAAGGTTCTTTAACATCTTTTGATGCCGGATTAAAATCAGTTGGTTTATTAATAAGCTTGCCATCGATCATGAAATTAACAGAAGGAGAAGTGACTAAAATATCCAGATCATACTCTCGTTCGAGCCGCTCCTGAGTAATTTGGGCATGCAGAAGGCCTAAGAAGCCGACCCTTACCCCTTGACCAAGACTGGCTGAGGTTTCAGGAGAAAAATTTAAAGATGAGTCATTTAACCTTAATTTCTCCAAAGCATCTTTAAGCTTGGGGAAATCGGCAGGATTTGTTGGATAAAAAGAAAGGAAAACAACCGGTTTTGCCTGGCGATAACCCGGAAGTGGCAACACCGATTCGTTTGGATGAGCAATTGTATCACCGACTTTAACATGGGATAAATCCTTAAGGTTGGTAATTGCAAAACCGACTTCCCCACTCTCCAGTTTTTCAACATACTTAGGCGCAGGCGTAAGAAAGCCAATCTGCAAAACGGTTGATTTTGTACCGCCAGCAAGAAGTGAAATCTCATCACCGGTTTTAAGCTTGCCGCCAAACAGGCGGATGGTGGCGACGACACCTTTGTAAGGATCAAGACTCGAATCGAAAATTAGGGCTGAGAGTTGGCCATCCTTCGTCAAGGTTTGGGAGGGTGGGGGGATGCGTTTCATAATTTCCTTGAGTAATTCTCCGACACCCTCGCCTGTTTTGGCGGAAACTTTGACAATCTCATCACTTTTAAACCCAAGATCGACCAGTTCTTTTTCCGTTTCTTCAATTTTCGCTTGCGGGCTATCTATTTTGTTAACCGTGGGAATCAGAACCAAATTTGATTCGAGAGCTAAATGAAAGTTGGCCAAAGTCTGCGCCTGAACGCCTTGGGTGGCATCTACAATTAAAACTGCCCCTTCACAAGCAGCCAGCGAGCGAGAAACTTCGTAGGAAAAATCGACATGGCCGGGAGTATCAATCAAATTAAGTGCGTAGTGAGTAGTGTTTAGTGAATAGTCAAGACGAATGGCTTTAAGTTTAATGGTGATGCCGTGCTCGCGCTCAAGAGTAAGGCTGTCCAACATTTGAGCCGGATGATTTTGGGGTACGGCGCCGCAAATTTCCATGATGCGATCAGCCAAAGTCGATTTACCATGATCAATATGGGCGATTAAAGCAAAGTTGCGGATATTTTGTTGATTCATTGGGAATCAGTATAGCAAAAGCCAACTAGACAAAAATCGCGATTTTAAATTCCAAGTACCAAGCACCAAATTCCAAATAAATTCAAATCTCTAATAATCAAATATTTAAAGTTAGAACTTTTGTATTGTTTGGGTTTTGGAATTTGGAGTTTGGAATTTCTGAAACTTAGGGGTTGGGCTGTTGGGCATCGATAGAGGTTGGTGCAGGACTGGTTAGTTTTGAAGGCAATAAAATTAATCTTTTGGCAAAATTGTAAAAGATAAAAACTTGCTCTACTTTCAAAAGCCAAGAAAGAAAAGTATAGACTAAAAGACCAACCAAAGTAGCAGTGCCGGTTAAAAGAATCAAACCCACTGTTCTGGTGGTATCAAAAACCAACTGATCTAAAAATTTCATGGGGACATATAAGCAAACTGCGGTAACCAAGCTAATTGCCAGCATTTTAATAACCGGCAACAATAATTCTTTTTTATTGAAAGAAACCTTTTGATCCAATAGATATAAAAGTAAAGCGGCATTGAGAATATTGGTAGTTGAATAGACAAGCGCCAGATAAATAATCGAAAGTTTGAGAATAAGAATAACTACGAGGCTTGAGGCGATATTAAAAGCGACAGTTAAAACATTAATTTTGACGGGTGTGATGCTGTCTTTTACAGCATAAAATCCTCGAGTTAAAAGCAGGCTTGCCGCTTGGGCGGTAATGCCAATTGAAAAAGCAATTAAAACGCGGCCGGTTAGAACAGTTGATTCCCAAGGAAATTCTTTGGCGCCGAAAACAAGTCTGACTACCGGAATTCTCAAAATAGCCAAAATGGCCGCTGCGGGCAAAATTAGAAAAAGAATTTGATGAAGTGACTGAATGAAAATTTTTTTAAACTGCTCGTATCTTTTGGCATTAAATTCAATCGAAAGAGATGGCAGAGCAGCTTGAGCAATAGAGGCTGCAAAAAGAGCAGCCGGTACGTATTGTAAAACTTGGGCGAAATTAAAGGCAACAATTGAACCGACGGTGGCTATGGAGGCCAAAGCAATATTGATCATATCAGAAATTCTTATTAAACCGAGTGCCACTGACCGCGGCCACATTAAGGCAATGGTTTGACGAACATCTTTATTCTTAATATCCAAATTAGGCCTAAACTTAAAGCCTAAAGAAAGCGCCAAGGGCAACTGAATTACTAAATGAAGAAGTGCTCCTAGTATCATGCCGATCGCCGGAGCATAAATACCGAAAACCGGAACCAAAAAAATTATGGAAAGAATAATTCCAATATTGTAAAAAACCGAGGCTAAGGCAGGTACTAGAAAGCGTTGAAATGATTGTAAGACACCGGTTAAAAATATTGAAATTACAAAGAAAAACTGCGCCAGAATCATAATTCGAAGCAATCTGGCAATTAAGGGTAAAGCCAAGGGGTCCTTAGAAATAAGACCGGGGGCAATAATCGGAGCAATAAAATGGGCAAGAGCAAGAATTAATATCGCCAGAACCGCAAAGGCAAAAAGGCCTAGGGTAATCATTGTTGAAGAAAGGCGCCAAGCCTTTTCAAGTTTTTCGCGCGACAAATACTTGGAAAAAATTGGGATAAAGGCAAGAGCGATCGTGCCAAAAATTAAGACTTCAAAAATTGCCTCCGGAAGTATAGATGCCGCAATAAAACTGTCTAAGAGTTGAATGTTATCACCAAAATATGAAGCAAGTAGTCGATAGCGCACTAGGCCTAAAATCTTGGAAAGAGCAACGGAGAAGGCAATAACAAAGGCTGCTGAAAGTACATCTTCTTGTCTTCTCTTTAGAAAATTGGCACCATTTTTGAGAAAGTAGAACATAAAAATTGACCTAACTTACCTAATTGACCTAAAATAACCCAACTAGTAAATTTAGGTAAATTAGAAATTAGAGTACTTAGAAATTTTAAAGATATGCCAGTTACAAAACAAGCAATCAAAAAAGTAAGAGCTGATAGGCGCAAAACAATTATCAATCTTAAAGTCAAAAGAGCTTACAGACAAGCCGTTTTGATCTTTCGCAAAAAACCAACGGGAGCTAGTCTAAAAACAGTTTACAAACTGGTGGACAAAGCGGCTAAAACCAATGTGATTCATAAAAATAAGGCAGCACGGATCAAATCTCGGCTGTCAAAATTACTAAAGCCAGTAAAACATGTCTCAAAGACTCAAACTGCTTAAAACCTCCACAAAACTTACCAAA
>Ga0209542_10003072_pt1 | contig 36280 bp, 39 predicted proteins | sample RifCSPhighO2_01_FD_184028 | JGI IMG/M metagenome (GOLD analysis project Ga0209542, IMG submission 184028) | Soil microbial communities from Rifle, Colorado - Rifle CSP2_plank highO2_0.1 (SPAdes) (version 2) | ecosystem: Environmental > Terrestrial > Deep subsurface > Rock core/Sediment ...
TTTGATACAATAGTGTTGAGATTGTGATAGATTGTGAGTGATGTGTTTAACATACAAGACGGCTCCTTTCGGAGCCGTCTTGTATTGTATCAAAAGCTGTTGTACTGTGCATTACGTTATTCAAACTGTAAAGGAACATTAGCTAAAAAAAGTATACATGATTATCTAAATTTGTCAAATCCATTACCTCTCTGGTATACTTTTTCCATCTTCTAGCCTAGAAGCCTCTGAAGCTTTTGCAGCTATAAGATCTCACATGTCTCCCCAAACTTTTATATTTTATGGCCGTTCGGGCTGTGGCAAAGGCACGCAAGCGGCTCTGCTTAAAGAGTATTTGGAAAAGACAGATCCGAATCGGCCGGTACTCTACTTGGAGACCGGTCAATTGCTTCGGGAATTTGTAAAGAAGGGCGGCTATTCAAGTGAATTAGTCAAGGGGGTAATTGAGGCGGGCGGATTGCTTCCAGAGTTTATGCCGATTTGGATTTGGACGGGATATTTGGTTGAGCATGTGACGGGCAATGAGCATATTATTTTCGACGGCGTCTCGCGACGTCCGCATGAAGCGCCCATCCTCGATTCCGCGCTCCGTTTTTACAAACGTGAAAATCCTAAAGTTGTTTTGCTCGAGGTCTCAAGAGAGTGGGCCAGAGAGCGGCTTTTTGGCCGCGGCCGAAACGACGATAGCAAAAAAGATATTGATCGAAGGCTTGACTGGTACGAGCGCGATGTCATTCCAACTTTGAAATTTTTTGAAGGCAATCCAACCTATGATTTTCTCCGTATCTCCGGGGAAAAATCAATAGAAGAGGTTCATGCGGATCTTATCGAAAAAGCATTTGGTAAATAAGTGTCATGGTTACCATAAAGACTGCCGAGGATATTGTGAAATTGCGGGAGGGTGGGGCAAGGCATGCCAAAATTATGCAAACCCTAGCTGCTTTAATTGTGCCCGGCAAAAGGCTGAAAGAATTAAATGATAGTGCCCTAAAACTTATTCAAGAAGGAGGTGATTTGCCATCCTTTTTAAATTACACGCCAGACGGCGCCTCAAGGCCCTACCCGGCGGCTCTTTGCGTTTCTATAAATGATGAAATTGTGCACGGCATTCCAAACGAGAGCGATCGTGCTATTGCAGAGGGTGATATTGTGAGCATTGATCTTGGTCTTACACATCAAGGGCTTGTTACCGACATGGCACTCACTTTGCCGGCAGGGAATGTTGATGAAAAAGGCAAAGAGCTTATCGAAGCCACCAAAAAGTCGTTGCAACTTGGCATCAAGGCGATTCGGCCGGGCGGTCATATCGGAGATATCGGTTTTGCTATTTCGGAGTTTGTTAAGAAAACCCCTTTCTCGCTCGTGGAAGGTCTCTCGGGGCATGGTGTGGGTTACGCAGTGCATGAAGACCCGTACGTGCCAAACAAGGGCAAAAAAGGCGAGGGAGAAAGATTGGAGCCGGGTATGATTATTGCCATTGAGCCGATGCTCTCCATGGGCAGTCCCAAAATTACTCTTGCCGAAGATGGTTATACTTACAAGACCAAAGATGGCTCTCGGAGTGCTCATTTTGAACACACAGTGCTTATTGGGGAAAAAGGTCCGGAAATACTTACGGCTTTTCGTTAATTTCTGCGCTATACTATTCCTATGGAGAAAAAGGGGATAGAAAAAAAGTTTGATTCACCCGAAGAGGAGCTTTCTTTTTTGCGAAGTGAAGTGGCGCGGCGGGAAAAGGAGATGGCGGAAGGCTACGGCGAAGCGCGAAGCGAGGTTGCGGCAGGACGGGTTATTCGGGAGTATCGAGAAAGCGTCGCGGGACATGCCAGTGCTCCAAAAGAGCCGACCACAAGGCAGGAGTCACCGTCTTCTTTGGGATTGACGCCAGAGAGCCACGACGCGCAGATGGCAGAACTTCGAGCTGTTGTTGAAAGCCATGGCGTAAAGAATGCTTTAAAAATTCTCGCGGACATGGGTAATCCGCATCTTGATGACGACTTTGAACGATTTTTGGTGCAATATGTGAAGTCCGGTGTTGGTGTTTCGGGTCTTAAAGAAAAAACTTCACTTTGGAGAGTGCTCCACATGACGCTCTATGAAGTCACTTTGCCAGAGCGAGATCCTACTTCGCCCGAGAAAACCCTCAAAGAACTGGTCTCTTCGATGGAGCAATTTTATGCCGGCATGATGTCGGTTGAAGACAAAGATATTGTCGGGCCGAATTATTTTACGCTCGAGCTTTCCGTTTCGAATCACAGTGACGAATTTGTTTTCTACGCCGCGGTGCCGGATTCCAAGCGCAATTTATTTGAGAAGCAAATTCTGTCCATTTTTCACAATGCAAAAATTGCCGAACGGAAGGATGATTACAACATTTTCAATGAAACTGGCGCCGCGCTCGCTTCTTACGCCACACTTCGCCGCGATGGCGCCTATCCGCTTAAAACCTACGAACAATTCGACCACGATCCGCTCTCGGTCCTTTTAAACAGTTTTTCAAAAATTGATCGCGATGGCGAAGGCGCGGCGATTCAAATCATTTTCAATCCGTCCGGCGGCCGGCTCATGGAACGCTATAAGAAAATTGTGGCGAATGTGGCCAAGGGTATGTCGGCTAAGGACGCGCTTGCCGAACCAGACACCATAAGGGAGCACGCGTGGCACACGTTTAAAGAAGTTGGCCGCGAACTATTTTCTTTTACCAAAACAGAAAAAGAAAAAAAGAAAGAAAAGGGCGAACCGGAAAAACCGGAGAAAGTTGATGAAATCACGCTCGAATTTTTGAAACAAAAAATTGCCACTCCGGTGGTGGAAGCCGAAATTCGCATTGTCGCGTCGTCCAAAGATGGTCCGGGGGCCGCGGAGATTCTCGCTGATTTGGAGTCGGCGTTTAATCAGTTTGAAAACACCAATGGAAATAAACTTGTGTTCAAACGATTAAGCGGGGGGAAATTGGGCACGTTGCTTCACAATTTTTCTTTCCGGCTTTTTTCTGAAGAACGAAGCATTCCGCTCAACCTCAAAGAATTGACCACCCTCATGCATTTTCCTTCAACGGGCATCAAAACCGCGCCGCAGCTTAAAGTTGCCAAGGCGGCGAGCGCGCCCGCGCCGCTTGGCCTGCCGGATAAGGGGGTTTTTCTTGGCACTAACTATGACAGAGGAGGAACCGCCAAAATTTTTATGGCGTCGGAAGATCGGCTCCGGCATTTCTATACCATCGGCCAAACCGGCACTGGTAAAACCACTCTTCTTAAAAATATGGCGGTGCAGGACATTCAGTCCGGCGCCGGAGTGTGTCTCATTGATCCGCACGGCACCGATATCCAGGATATTTTGGCCGCCATTCCCAAAGAGCGTTTTCCCGACGTGATATATTTTGATCCGGCCTACACAGCGCGGCCGATGGCGCTCAACATGCTCGAATACGACAGGCGATTCCCCGAGCAGAAAACTTTTGTTGTCAACGAATTGTTTAGCATTTTCCAAAAACTGTATGGTGCGGTGCCCGAATCAATGGGCCCGATGTTCGAACAATATTTCCGCAATGCCACTATGCTTGTGATTGAAGACCTTGAATCGGGCTCGACACTTCTCGATGTGTCGCGAGTTATGTCGGTCAAAAGTTTTCGCGAACTTAAAATTTCGAAGTGCAAGAATCCGGTGGTGGTGCAATTTTGGAAAGAAATTGCCGAGAAGGCTGGGGGAGAAGGCGCGCTTCAAAATATGGTTCCGTATATCACTTCAAAATTCGACGTGTTTTTAGCGAACGACATCATGCGGCCGATTATCGCGCAGGAACATTCATCTTTTAATTTTCGCTCCATCATGGACGAACGCAAGATTCTTCTCGTGAATCTTTCAAAAGGCCGGCTCGGGGATATCAACTCAAATCTTATCGGCCTTATCATTATCGGTAAAATTCTAATGGCCGCGCTTTCTCGAGTCGACTCGCTTTCGCCCGACACGCCGCCTTTCTATCTCTATGTCGATGAGTTCCAGAATATCACTACCAATTCCATTGCGACGATTCTTTCCGAAGCGAGGAAGTACAAGTTGTCTCTTCATATCGCCCATCAGTTTATTAAACAGCTCGATGAAAAAATCAAAGACGCGGTGTTCGGTAACGTCGGGTCAATCGCGGCATTTAGGGTTGGGGCGGAAGATGCCGAGTTTTTGGAAAAGCAGTTCTCGCCGGTTTTCACCGCCAAAGATATTATGAATTTGGACAATCATAATGCCTATTTGAAACTTCTGGTGCACGGCCGGCCGGCTAAACCGTTCAACATTGAAACTCCGCCGCCGCCTTCTGGTGTATTCGATCAAGTCGATCAACTCAAAGAACTTTCCTATCTCAAATTTGGCCGTGAGCGTGCGGAGGTGGAGGCAGAGATTGCGGAGAAGTATCGGAAGTAGTTGAGTGTTTAAAGTTTCAAGTCGGGAGTTGATAAAGGACAATAAGATTTATGCCAGAAAAAATCACCATAACTTCTTTTGATGAGGGGAAACGAGAAGAGGTTGAGATCCTTGATGGCGAGCTCCAGAAAGTTGATTTAAGCCAGCTTGCCGATTGGATAGATGAGTATAAAAATAAGTTCGGGCCATTTGCTCGTCTTGGACGAGCTGGGGTTTTCTTGTGGGAAAAAGAGCGAGAGGAGAAACTAACAGGAGAAGACACGGATCCCAAGGAGAAAGAAATACAATTTGCAAAAGCGGCACAGGCTGACATCATCCGACGGAATAAAGAAATTGCAGAAAAAACCGGTCTTTCTCTCGATTTCCCATCTGGAGAAGTAGAAGCTGAATGGGCACTGGAGATGCGACTTGATATAGGAGATGGGAAAAAGTTTACCGCTTATCTTCACTCGCTTCGCGAAGTAACCGGAAGCCAGGCGAAAGGGTTGGCAAAGGTTTCGGAAATTCTTGCTCTGCAGTTAACTAAAGGGTATGACCTCACAAATTCGGAAGATGAACGGTTGTTAGAATTAGCGGCCTCTCTAAAGAACATCACGTCAGAGTATAGACGTATCGCAGGTATCAACCCCACTCTTGAGGCCTCGGCGATGCTTCTTGAGGACGTATACAGCGCAGTGAAGGATGGCTGTTTGCGTGAGTACATTTTGGCAAAGGATGAAAAACTTCTTCTTCCAATCGGAAGAGAAGGGTTCGGTCCAAGCCGATGGCATACTGATAGTTCTGAAGAAATGTATATTAAAAGGTGGAACGAAGCACTCGAAGCGCTTTCAACGATTAATCAAAATCCTAAGGCAAAAGGACTTTATGAAAAGGCTCGCCGTAACCTTTTAGCCTGTCTTGAGTATGCAGAAAAAGATATGGCGCAACAAAAATCATCTCTTTTGAATAATAAAATTAAAGGTTTCGTTGAGGCGACAAAGAGAAAACTTCGGCCGTAACGCAAGTTGATTTTTCTATAATCTTTGACATTCTTAAAATTAAAACATGAAATATCTTATTGCCATAAGAAAAATAAAATATGGTTATGATACTCATGTACCAGCTTTACCCGGATGTCATAGTCAAGGAGACATGGAGCGGGAGGCAATTGCAAATACTCGCGATGTGATTTTAACCTATCTTGAGATGGAACAAAAAGAGCTTAAAGATATGAGATTTAAGGAAATACAAGTAGCTTTTTCTTGATCTCGTTTGCCGACGTTTCTTCCTCACGCGCAATCTACGAAACAGTTTTTTCTAGTTCTATTAAATCGGTAGAATTTTGTGAAAGGAACTAAGTGCTACTGGAGATTGATCGATATTGCCAAAGCTATAGTTTAAAAGACAAAATAACATCATTCTGCTATAATCGTTTTCATGGTTAAGCGTGAGTTTACAGCTTTATATAAAAGGACGGGGAAGTGGATAACGGCTTGGATTGAAGAAATTCCGGGTGTTAATACGCAGGGAAAAAATAAAAAAGAAGCCCGAGAAAATCTCAAAGAAGCTCTCTCACTTATTTTAGAAGCAAACCGTTCCTTGAGTAGGCCTGCCCGGCATGTTGATCGTGAACCAATGAGTGTTTTGGTTCCCGCAAGATGAAACGTCGAGACCTCGTTCGTCATATAGAATCGAGAGGATGTCTTTTGTGGCGTGAGGGTAAGAAGCACTCAGTGTTTATCAATCCTAATAATAATCGAACTACTACCGTTCCGAGACACACTGAAGTTAATAATTTTTTGGCGGATAAAATTTGTAGAGATTTGAATGTTACCTCTTTTAATAGTAGAAAAAAATGAATCCTATGAAAATACATCCAAAAACCGAGCGCACATTAGTGGTGATAAAACCTGATGGCGTCCAAAGAACGCTTATTGGCGAAATTGTTAAACGTTACGAACGCGTTGGGTTTAAGTTAGTCGGTCTTAAGATGATGGTGCCAACCGAAGAACACATCGAGAAGCACTATTTGCTCGATCCGAATTGGAGAAAAAATGTCGGAGAAAAAGCCATTGCGATGTATGACAAGAAGGGAGTGGAACCACCGTCACGCGATCCCATTGCTGTCGCCAACCGCGTTGTCGACGGTTTGAAAAAATACATTACAAGCGGGCCGGTGGTGGCGATGGTGTGGGAGGGCGCGCATGTCGTCGAGATTGTCAGAAAAATTACTGGCTCGACTGAACCTCGTTCATCGGACATCGGCACCATCAGAGGAGATTTTGTTCTCGATTCATATCAAATGTCAGATGTCGATTCGCGCGCGGTTCGAAATTTGGTGCACGCGTCCGGATCCGTTCCCGAAGCGGAAATGGAAATCAAACATTGGTTTAAAAAAGAAGAACTTATCGAGTACCGACTAGTACAAGAGCAAATTCTCTACGATGTAAATCTGGATGGAATCTTGGAATAAACACCAATCACCAAGAAACAATAACCAAACAAATTCCAAACATCAATACCCAATAAACAAACGAATTCGTTTGGATATTGGAATTTGTTTATTGATTATTATTTGGTTATTGTTTCTTGGTGATTGGTTATTTTTTTGACTCTTGTTTTCTCTTTTGAGAGGTTTATAATGGTCATGGGGTTGTTTGAAGTATTAACTCTATAACATTCTTTGCGGGAGACTTACATCATTGCGCTCCGATGAGTCCAGCACCATTTTTAGGAAGCGATTTTTAATTCGTAAAAATGGTGCTGGATTCTGAAAAGTGCAATTGCGGTCACCCACCTAGTTTCAAACTAGGGGCAATACTATCAGGCGACCCCATTTAGAACACCCGCTTTCCTGCGGGCGTTTTAATTTTCTGAATAGCAATTTTTCCGATATACTTATCTATAACATGATGCCAAAAAAGACCCACTTTCTCCTTTTCCTTTCGGCTGTACTTATTATCCTGCTCGCCGCAGTCCATATCGTGGCTAGTATTTTTTATCTGTACTGGACGATTCCCTGGCTCGATATACCCATGCATTTTTTGGGGGGAGTCTGGGCGGCCGCGACCGCGCTGTGGGTTTATTTTTTTTCCGATTATTTCGGCGGGCGCGTTTTTGACAAGAGAGTGGCCTGGACGATCGCGCTTGGTTCGGCCGTTATCATAGGGATTGGTTGGGAAATTTTTGAGTATGTCTTAAGTGCCACCTTTGCAAGCAATTATTGGCTCGATACTTCGATCGACCTTCTCCTCGATGTTCTCGGCGCGACACTTCTTTATTCCGTTGTTTGCCGACAGGAATTTTTCCGACGCTGACCTTTTATGGGAAAAAAACTATTTGTTACATTTTATGGGGGAGTGGGCACGGTAACCGGCGCGAATTTTTTGCTGGAGGAAGAAAATACTGTTTCCGGTGCGGTTAAAATTTTGGTTGATTGCGGTTTGTTTCAAGGAGAACACTTTGCCGAAGATATGAACCGTCTGCCATTTCCATACAATCCCAAAGACGTCAATTTTTTACTCATCACTCACGCTCACGCCGATCATATCGGCAGAATCCCAAGATTAGTCAAAGAAGGTTTCTCTGGGCGTATTTATTCCACTCCTGAAACCAAAAGACTTGCCGAAGTGATGTTCGATGACATGGTGGTTCTACTTGATAAAGATGCACGGGAAAACGGAGTTCTACCCCTCTATGATAGGAACGATGTTTCAAAGGCCGTGTCTTTGTGGGAAGGTATTCCATATCACACAGACTTCGCGCTTACGGATCGCTTTTCACTTTTTCTTAAAGACGCGGGGCATATTCTAGGCTCATCAATGTATGAAATAACCTACAATGGCAAAAAAATCGTTTTCACAGGCGATTTGGGCAACACACCAACACCACTTCTTCGCGACACTGAAAGTGTCGCGGGGGCAACGTATCTTATTATGGAAAGTGTTTATGGCGATCGCAATCATGAAAAAATTGACGAACGAAGAATGAAACTAAAAAAAGTTATTGACGGAGTTGTCCGAAAAAAAGGCACGCTTGTCATCCCAGCTTTTTCCATGGAACGCACGCAAGTTTTGCTTCATGAAATCAATCATCTCGTCGAAAGTGGCGTTCTTACCGCGCTACCTGTTTTTTTGGATTCTCCTCTGGCAATTCGAGTGACGGGAATTTATCGTGAGATGGCTCATGATTTTAACGATCAGGTGCGGGCGGAAATAAAGGCGGGGGATGACATTTTTAGTTTTCCTCGGCTCAAGTTTACGCTTCACACGAATGACTCGAGGGCTATCCAATCAACCCCGAATCCAAAAATTATTATCGCCGGCTCCGGTATGTCTGAAGGTGGGCGAGTGGTTACGCACGAAAAGAAATATATAAATGATCCAAACAGCACCATTCTTCTGGTCGGCTACCAGTCTCAAGGCACGCTTGGCCGAGAGTTATCGAACGGCGCGAAGAAAGTGACGATTGATGGCGAACATTATCCGGTTCGCGCCACGATCGGGAGTATTCAGGGCTATTCGTCCCACAAAGATTCTGACCATCTCATTGCTTTTGTGGAAGATGCGAGAGAGGGTCTCAAGAAAGTGTTTACCGTCATGGGCGAGCCCAAAGCTTCGCTTTTCCTCGTCCAGCGGCTTCGGGATTACGTTGGAGTGGATGCGTTATATCCGGAGAAAGGCAAGCGATACGAGTTACTTTTTTAAGTAATTTTAAAAACACCCTGTCCACCTTAAGCGGGCAGGTGTTTTTTTGTTTTATGCAAGATGGGAGATGATGCGGGCGAAGGTTTCAGGTTTGATTTCAGCGAGGGTCGCGAGAATTTTTCTATCGAGCAGAATGCCTTTTTTCTTGAGCTTACCAATGAATGTGCTGTATGAAAGGTTGTGTGTCCGAACCAACGCGTTGATTTTATTGTTCCACAACTTTCGAAAGTCATTCTTCTTGTCTCGGCGGTGTGCAAACGCGTACGCGCCGGCGTGCATGAGCGCTTCATAGGCCTGACGTTCCTTTTTTGACCGTCCGAAACGGAATCCTTTTGCCTGACGCAAGACATTTCGTCTGGTCTTAAGAGCGTTTGTACCTTTTTTGACTCGAGTCATTTTTTTAAAATTAGCTTTTAGCTACGAAAGCTTCGGTAGCTTCAGAAGCTGTAAGCTACCCTAAAAATCTGCTAATGGCCTTCTGTTTCATTTTGAAATGTACGGAACGCTTTTTGGAAAATTGAGAACGGCGCGATTCTTTGGCATTAAAATGGTTTTGCCCAGCTTTCCTCGAAAGAATCTTTCCATTCTTGGTCACTTTCAATCTTTTTGTGTACGATTTGTTTGGTTTCATCTTAATTAGCTTCTAGCTTCCAAAGCTTCGGAAGCTTCTGCAGCTTTTGAAGCTATAAACTATTATGCTTTTTCAATCATCACCGACAGTCCCTTAGGGCTCTTTTTTATCGAGTCGGCTATTTTGTAATTTTCCGTGATCAATCGGAGCATTCTTTCAATTCGGTCTTTGAGGAAATTTATGTCCATGTATTTTGCTCTGCCTCGCAGAAACAAGTCTATTTTTATCCGATGTCCTTCCTTGAGCCACTCGGAAGCTTTTTTGGCTTTGAGCTCGAGGTCGTGTTCGCCAGTGCCGATGGTGATTTGCAAGGCTTTCACCAAGACGGTATGAGCTTTGCTTTTGGCACTCCTCTGCTTTTTGTTTTGATCATATTGGAACTTACCATAATCCATTATTTTTGCAATTGGTGGAATGGTAGTGCCCGATATTTCAATAAGATCAAGGCCGGCGGAAAGGGCCTTTTCAAGAGCCTCTTTAAGCGAGATAACACCGAGGTTGTTTCCAGCCTCGTCAATTACTCGAAGCTCCGACGCTCTAATTTGATGATTTATTCTAGTTCTCTCTGTACTCAATTTTTCTTGTGGTATTGAACCGTTAGAATGCCATATATGTATAGCATAGAAGGGAATTTGGGGCAATCTTTAAGATTTCATTGATCAGGGGCGATAAAACAAAATCCCCAGAAAGACCGTCGTCTTTCTGGGGTGTATCCGTAGCCTTTCTGTCGCAGCCCGGAATACTCTTCCTTTTCCGCAAGCAAAATGCGGGGCCTTCTGCCAACCATCCGGTCGATAGAAGCTTCTAGTTCGGAAGTGGATGCCCACTAGCGGGTGCCAAGAAATCTCTATGCGTACTGTAGCACCCTCATACTTTCTTGTCAACTTTCTCTTTGTTTATTGCAATTCTGGGTATCATATCAAAATAAAAACCCCTTTCGAAAAATGAACAGAAAGGGGTTTTTGCGGAGCTATTTTTTTTCAAGCAACCGCGCGGATATTCCTTGCGAGTCGCAGAAAAGCCAGCAACCGAATGTATAACCAGCCGATATCCAGTTCGAACCACCGGTGGGAGAGTTTGGCCGACCACTGCCTAGCGTGGTGGTTGTTATGGTTTTCTTCTCCGACCACGATAAGCGAGATAATGAGACCAAGTGGTCCCAAGAGCCACCCCATATTTCTCGAATCATCAGGAGTGTTATGTCTTCGATATCCCACGAAGTGGCCAAGCCCGTTGACTACCCCAGCGGCCCAGAAAGGAACCCAGAGCATTTGGACGAACCAAAAAATCGCCCCTGTGCCAATCCCAAGTATGGCCATCTCAAGAAGAAGAAGGATGACAGTACCAAGAAAAGTGTACTTCCTGTACAAGTTCCGTTCCGGATAATCTTCGGGTGTTCCCTCGCCGTAGCACTCCAGTGTTTCCTTGTTGGTGGCTTCACGGCGGTAGTCAATGACGCCAAAAAACAAAATTCGGACTATCCCTTTGACGTGGGGACTGTGGGGGTCGTCTGCCGTTTCAACCTTAGCGTGGTGTTTTCGGTGGACAGCCACCCACTCTTTCGTTCCCATACCCGAGGTGAGCCAAAGCCAGAAGCGGAAGAAATGGGAAATGGTTGGGTGGAGTTCGAGAGCTCCGTGAGTTTGATGCCGATGCAGGTAGATGGTGATGCTAAGCATCGTTATGTGCGTGATGATGAAAAAAATAATGGCCAACTGCCACCATGTAAGATCGAGAGGGAGATATCCAGGGTTCATAATTTTTAGTTCGCATTGTGCATTTCTCTTTTTCCATTATATCATCGCACTACAAATAAACTTTGGTTTTTCCACACCGCGCGTTTTTCTGACAGGGGGAAGATTGTGAAAAGGCTCTAAGCTACCGGCGCGTGACGCGGACCTTTACTTACAATTGATTGAATAAGTCTAGCGGTATCGGCCGGCGTTTCTACCGAGATTGTTTTAATACCAGTCTCTTTTACTACGGCATCATTACCACCTTCTTCTAAGGCATCGCCGACGTAGACCATATCACTTATCGGAATGTTGGTGAGTTTCGATAGCTCTATGATGCCGTAGGCTTTTGTAATGCCTTTTCTGGTGATATCAACTGATGTTGATCCTCCAACTGCTTCGGAAAATTCAGGTAAATATTTCATAAGCGTATTACGTAAATGTACACGTTTTTCCCGATGCGGGTCCCATATTTTTTTCTCTCGAAGTGGCGCTTTCTGACCAAGACCAGAAAAGGTAATCTGTGCGCCACGATCTTCAATACGGTTTCCCCAAACATGTAGGGGGATTTCAGCCAACCCTGTCTTTTTGAGTGCTAGATTAAGGGCATTTAAAATGTGCGCACGCTCTTCTTCCGTAAATGAATTGTCATACTGTAATCGCCAAGAGTCATTAACATACATGAAGCACTGTGCAGCATTATCAGGGAAGAGATACAGTAAAGTACGGTGGGCTTTTTCAGTTAACACAGGTAAAAATTGTTTTTCAAACTGTGTGAAATCAGCACCCGACATAATCGCAACAGGCATTTTTTGGAGAAGTTTTGCCACCAGCTCTCCCATTTGTTCTGACATTTTTGTTTTGCTTTCAGTAAGCGTGCCGTCGAGATCGAAGGCAATAAGTTTTGGCGGCGGGTTTATCATGCTAGGTTTTTCGGCAGTAAAATTTTGAGGAGTTTTTGGAGCGACACTTTTGCTACGCAGAGGACAGTGTCCGCGCCACCGTAATAAATAAAAAGGGTGTTGCCGCGGAGGACCGCGCCGCATGAAAAGACGGCGTTCTGCACTTGCCCTTGTTTTTCATACGGGAGGAGCGGTTCAAGAATTGTGTCAACGCTTCGCGAAATGACAACCGTTGGGTTTTTGAGGTCGAGCAGAGCCGCGCCTAGTCGGTATGTATTTGTTTTTGAGACCCCGTGGTAGATGAGAAGCCAACCCCTCTTTGTTTTAATCGGCGGCCCGGCGATACCGATTCTTTGACTATCCCACATGCCCTTTCGAGGGCCCATGATTTCGATACAGCGCGACAGCCGGTTTTTAGAAAAGTCTAAACTGTCAAGAAAGTCGGCGCATAATTGGGGGTCAATGCGATGCATAAGCATGTATTGCCCGCCAACTTTTTCGGGGAAGAGGCATGTGTCTTTATCATTTACGTTGTCCGGCGTCGTCAGAGTCGGCTTTTCCCATGCGTTGAAATTGTGTTTCAGAAAATCTTTGACATATATGGATGTTAACGCAACGCGCGTTGGATGAACGCCATCGAAAGCTGTGTAGGTCATATAAAGTTTGTCGTCAAGTAACGTGATGCGCGGATCCTCACAACCTGAATTGCCATTGGGGGAGCCTTTTTTCATTTCAAAGTCTTCTCGCGGCGTATAGGCGGGAGTCTCAAACCTGTCGGTAATTTTTACGCCGTCTTTGCTCGCAGCATACCCTAACACCGAAGTGTTATCTTCTCCCATGGCGCGGTAAAGAATATGATTTTTTCCCCCAATGGCGATTGCCGCGGCGTTGAAAGTCGCCTTTTTTTCCCACGGATGTTTTGGGTTCGGGGAAATAATTGGGTTTTCTTTTGCCCGCACCGCGAGTTCAACGCGTCGCGTTTCAATCATGGCGGCCAAGAGGTCCGGAAGATTAAGAGAGAATTTGGCCGAAACCGTGTCGGCGGCGCCGTAGTAGATATCAAGCCGACCATTTTTATTGAGCAGTGCTCCTGATGGAAAGACAATGTTTGGCTCGGCGCCGTAGCGTTCATAAGTTTCTTCCGGAACGACGATTGGGCCTTTGGTTTTGCCTATAATCTCGCGGGGGTCTTCCGGATGCAAAAGGAGGGCTTCCACGCCGAACACTCGCTCGCCACCGCCAAAATAGTTTTGGATATAGGAGTAAAAAAGCAGCCAGCCGTCTTTGGTTTTAATCGGCACGGATCCAACCTCGACGTGGTCATGCTCAAAACGCAATGGATTTATGGCGTAATCTTCGATATGCGCGTGCCATTTTTCCCAAAAGGCGATATTCCACAGCTCTTCAATGCGATCGCATTCAACAATGGCGATTTTGGCGGGCGGCATGTCGGTGTGAGCGGTCAAAATGAGCACAATTTTTCCGTTGATGCGCTCGGGGAAAAGCGCGGCCGCTTTGGCGTTGAAGGGGGTTATGAGATGCCGTTCTTCAATTGTTTCCAAATCAGATGAAATCGCGCAGGCGACTTTGATGTTGCCCGGTCCAAACGGTATGCCACCTAAGGCTGTGTAAAAAATATAATATTTACCTTCAAAAAAAGTTACTCTCGGGTCTTCACAGCCGAATTTTTCCCAATCTGCTTTGGGGCTAATGAATTGCTGGCGGCTTTGGAAATGCTCCCCATCAAGCGAAAGGGTCTTGCCAATCGTTGAAATGCCGGATGAAGTTTGGAGCGCGTCTCCACGGCCAAGCGCTCGGTACAAGAGGTAAGTGATCTGACCTTTTTGAATGGGTGACGGATTGAATGTGCCCTGTGATTCCCATTGCCTATCGGTGACTGGAGTGAGTAGGGGGTTGTGGCCACTTCTCTTAATGACGTACATAAAGATGGTAATTATTATGGAGTGGCAACAAAATCAGAGCTTTACCGGTTCAAGTTTGAGCGCCGTGTGCCCGTGACTAATCAGTTTTTTCAGAAATTCGTTAAGGTTTGTTTTCGCCGCGGCGACATATTTATCGCCCCCGCCGTAATAGACAATTAAATTGTTGCCGAGAACGACTGTGCCGGAGGCATATACAATACCAGGTTTGCCATCATTCTCATACCATTCATCCGGTTCAAGAACCGGGGTGAGTGATCGATACAGTACCTTGGTTGGATTTTGAAGGTGAAGGAGAAGCGCGCCAAGTTTGTAGCGATGTTGTTCTTTGTCCATGGCGTGATAGAAGAGTAACCAACCATATTTTGTTTTTATGGGTGGCGGTCCAGCGCTCCGCATGCGTTCGTGCCAGGCAATTTTTTGCGTAGCCATGCGTTGCGGGTCGTGGCTCGCCATGTTTTTTATTGGGTCTGACATTTCGATCTCGTCTAATAATTTGATTTGTATATGCTCCGGGTCTTTAGCATAGAGACTGTGAATAAGCGCGTATTTGCCGGAAATCTTTTCTGGGAAAAGAACCCAATTTTTATGCCTAGTGTTTGGTTCTGAAAGATAAGAGAAACGACGCCAATTCCAGCGTTTGTGCGCGAGATTTTCAGCGTCAATTGAAGTTAGCGCCACTCGCATTGATTCCCAACCATTAAACATATTGAAAGTGAGAAAGATCCGACCATTCATTTTAACGGCGCGCGGGTCTTCGGCTCCGCCCCAGCCGCCTCCCGATGTGTATGTCTCTGTGTCATATGTAAGTCGGGCTGGGGAAGTGTAGGGGTAATGCTTGCGGGCTTCAGTTACGTTTTCGGCGACAAAAACAGGGTATGGCAAACGTTCGAAGTGAATGCCATCGTGGCTTTTGGCGTAGCCGATGCGCGAGATACCGTCTTTGCCAAGCGCTCGGTAGAAAAGATGAACTATTCCTTTGTCCACCACCGCCGCCGGGTTGAACACAGCCTCTGATTCCCACCAATGTTTCGATATTGGTTTCAAAACAGGATTTTTGTCAGAACGTTTAAGAGAAGGAGGCGTTCGCCGGCGTTTCCATGACGGCGCAAGCCAGAAAATGTAAATAATGTAACTAACAAGAATAGCAACAATAAAAAGGAGTGCGATTTTTACCACTATTGGCGCGATGTGTGCCGTTATTGTTGTTAAGTTAAAAGGCATACCATACATTTAAACCCAAACGTATCTTCGGGTTTATATTTGTTGAAATTAAACTCGGCCATAGCGATCCTCTAAGCGTTTTATATCACGCTCGTTAAACTCACCAGTAGAGATTTCAAGAAAAATAAGCCCATCCGCGCCAGCTTCTGCTCGGTGCGTGGTGTCGCGTTCGATCAAAAATTCATCGCCAATTTTCGCGGGCAATTCTTCATCACCAATTCGCACCCTTCCGCCGCCGCCCAAAATTTTCCAGCGTTCATCTCGCCCTACGTGGCTTTGCAGGCTAAAAGCTTCGTTCGGTTTGACCGTGACGATTTTTACAGTTGTTTGTTCGTTTAGAGTAAGACGTTCATACGAACCCCACGGACGTATGTCATGTTCGTATTTTTTGAAGATATGCATACATTTATTTTATCATAAAATCTGGTAGTTACTTTCAGTTTGTGCAAAAGAATCGCACAATTCTGTACGTTTCATACCAAGCAAAAAACCACCCCGGGCCGCGAGGCTCGGGGTGGTTTTTTGTGATTGGTATCAGATACCAATCAAGGCAATTACGCGCGTTTTACGTTGACCGCGTTTAGTCCCTTTGGAGACTCTTCGGTTTCAAAAGTCACAGCGTCGCCTTCGTGCAGTTCAGTGTACTGTACGCCGACGAGAGAGTTGCTGTGGAAGAACAAGTCCTTCGCTAAGCCCTCCGCTGCTATGAAACCAAAACCCTTTGGAGTGAGTCTTTTGATAGTTCCTGTCATCAAGTTGATGATTAGGTTAATAAATACAAAATAAGTATGATATTTATAGAAATCGACTCTTTTCGAACCATAACTCTTTGTGTTTCAAGGGTATCATATAAGTTATTTCCTGTCAACAGTACAAAACTCCTTATAAAATAAGGCTTTCTATTCTTCCGTATTGTTCTACATCTTAAAAAAAAATTGGTATCTGATACCAATTTTTGTAATTACCCTTTATTGAAAGTTTGTTGGGTAGGAGTATTATTGAGGTATATGAAAAACACAGCGATTTTAGGGCTAGCATTATTACTAACACTTCCCGTCGGTGCCGCTACTCCTTTTGACGGTAAAATTATTGCTCTTGATGCTGGACATGGAAATGGAGAAACTGGCGCGGTAGGGAGTTGTAATGGCACTTCAGTCGTAGAGGCAGATGTAAACATTGCGGTTCGTTCGGAATTGGAAAAGATTTTGACTGCGAACGGAGTCGCGTATCATGATGTGGCCCAACTTGATTCGCGGCAAGACAGAGTAGCGGACGCGGAAGCGGCTGGTTCTGACGTGCTTATTTCTATACACCACAACGGTTCGACAAACATATCAGCGGATTACACGCAAAGTTTTGTGACTCAAAGGAATGACAAAATCTTTGCGAGCTATATTCATCCTGCGATTGTGGATGCTCTCGGGCTCCCAGATAAAGGGATTAAAAATGACGGGTATGGCATGACGGTATACGGCTCTCTTCCAGGTGTTTTGACAGAATCATACTTTGTTACCGACACAGACGGAGCGTGCGATTTCATTGATTACCAGAATGGCGCCACCAATACTCGGGTGCAAAAAGAAGCACAGGCGATGTATGACGGATTGGCGGCGTACTTCTCGGCAAATACTGGAGGTGGAGGCAGGGGCAGAGACAAATAATATTTATTAGTTTTAATTAAAAGACATGAGGACAAGAAATATTTTTACGCTGGCGGCTCTTACGGCTCTACTCGCAGCTTCATTTGCTTCTCTTGCGCTAGCGCAGAGCGATAAAGGCAAGGAAATAAGTGAGCAACACAAAAGTAGTGTAGCCAATGTAGTAAAAGATCTTACTGATTTGGCGGGGAAGAACACGAACATTGGTGAGGATGTGCGTGCCGTTGCAAAGGAGCAGGCAACCTCGAGCGAGCGTGCTGCTAAAGCCATGCAAGCCGTTGAGACGCGAGGCGGATTCAAAACATTTCTCATTGGTACTGATTACAAAAACATCGGCGCGCTCCGAAGTGAAATTGTTACCACGGAAAACAGTATTGATCGTCTGGCCAAAGCAAGAGATCGCGCGACTGACCCGGCGGTCAAAGCAGACTTGGACGTGCAAATCAAAGCTCTCAAGGAAACAAACACTAAGGCGCTCGATTTCGTTAAGACAAATGAAAGCAAATTCAGTTTGTTTGGTTGGTTCATGAGACTGTTTCAATAAACTTGTATTACACTTTGGTCTCTATAAAAATTCTTGAGTGTTCGCGCCGCGAAGCTAAAAAATCTCTGACTGTCTTGTCGGAGATTTTTTAGCGAAGTTGTGGAGATGGGCGGAATCGAGTCACGATAATTTTTCTTCTGAAAAATTTCGCGACCCCGTCTCGCGCCAGCCGCGCTCCGACCGTTCGATTCCTATCTCTGCCAAAATTAAAACCACCCGAAGCGGATGGCTTTAATTTTGTCAGTGGAGATGCGCGGAATCGAACCGCGGTGCAAATGAATGAAACCATGTGGTCTACAAGGTGTAGTTTGCTTTAGTGTTTAACCCATCTCGACTTAAAAGCGAACCAAATATCGAGCGGGCGATTTCCTAAGTTCTTAGCGCGAGTCGGAACGGAAACGCGCCGGAGTCTGATTGTATTATGCCCCGACGAAGTTATCAGACGTTACCTCGTGGAACATCGCTTAGGCCGAAGCGTAAGCGAAGACCGGGAACCCTGCCATGTATGGCGAAAGGATTCCTTTGGCCTTTGCAACTGTATTTTTTGCAGTTACGATTTGAAACAGTTTTAAGAGTTATTTCAGCTCTACCTTGCACAAATGGAGACACGTCTTTTGTCTAGGCCGATCATCCCCCCAGCATCATTTTTTGATTCAAGGATTCCAAGGTTCAACCTTGGATCGGAAGAAAGGTTGAACCTTTCTGAATTAAAAAATGATGCTGGGCGAACGACCCGTTTATTTATTTTTCAACGTTCTTCTTATCTCTCTGTCCGTCTCGCGTTTTTTGATGGACTCTCTTTTGTCGAATTTTTTCTTGCCGCGGACTACTGCGATTGCCACTTTGATTTTTCGGCCTTTATTATATATCGAAAGAGGTACTATTGTCAATCCTTTGGTTTTTTCTTCACCGCCGAGGCGAGAGAGCTCTTTTTGGGTGAGAAGGAGCCGACGATTTCGCATTGGCGAGTAGTCTTTGGGCGTGTTGTTTGGTTGGTATGGGGCTATAGTCGCGCCGACAAGGAAAGCTTCACCGCCTCGAACTAGTACGTGTGCGCCATCGAGTGAAGCTTTGCCCGATCGGACTGATTTCACTTCAATGCCAATTAGCTCGATGCCCGCTTCGAAGCTCTCGAGGATTTCGTAGTTGAATTTGGTTTTTTTATTTTCGGCAAGCATGGCGCGAAGCATTTTTAGCTCACTTGAATCATAGCAATCACGGTTATATTTGACAACACGACATTATTCGTGTATTTTATTTTTGGGTAGCAAGGTTCTTTCTCAAGACGTTTTTGTCCCTTAACCCCTTTCCCCCCCCAAAAAAAAATATGCTCGCGATTGCTCCTGTTCCGGTCATTATGAAATCATCACTAAACAGCACACCCCCGCGTTTAGACACAAGAGTCTGCCAGCAGTGTAATCGTCATGGGGTCATGAGGTTCAACACTATCTCTGGCCCGTATGCGCTCGTAGATGTGGAACATCTCGAGGAAATTCTTCCTCGGTGGTCCGACCGTTTACCGTGGACATTGTTTGGCCTTAAGTTTTTCTTTGGCCAGCCGTCGAAAGACGACACACTCCACTGGTACAAAGTGGTAACGACGGGTAAATGTCCGCAGTGCGGTTACATTCCCAATCTTCCCCTCAAAGAGGGAAGGCGGCAGTTCAGCCGCTTTCGGCGAGCAGTCAATTTCATTCGGAGTTTGTTCTCCGAAAAAACGGGGGTGCGAGTCTCTCGCACTAAGGACAAAGATCATCTTTGCGAGTAGTTGCTCGTGACGTTTCCCGAACGCGCCTAAAAGACGCGTTCGGGGATTTTCTTTTCCCGTCACCGTTTTTGTGTATAATAGCTTAGAACCCGTCTCAAAATAAACCAATAAAAAGATGAGAAAAACACGTGGCTATCAAACAACAGAATTTCGGTCAAAAACAGAGTTTCGTCAGTCGCTCGTACTTATAGTACGTCTCCTTTCTCATCCTCTGTTTTTGCCTCGAAATTCTGTTGTCTGCTCTAGCCATTTATTTTGAGACGGGTTCTAACAACTTATATTTTGTATTTAACACTATGCCTGCCCAAAGAAAACCACAAAAGAATATGTCCGGTCGAGGAAATTTTTGGAGCAACATTGCCACGTCGCTTCTGGTTTTTCTTATTTTAAGCGGTTTGTATTTGGTTACGGTTGGCAATCGCACCGTGGCAGAGGAAATTCCCATTTCCGCTGTCGCTGCCGATATTATTTCCGGAAAAGTTTCTTCCATTAGCATTGAAGGGGATGAACTGTCTGTTTCGTACATCGGCAGTGAAGATATTAAAAAATCGAAAAAAGAACCTGAAGTGTCGGTTATTGAAACACTCTCGGGCTACGGTGTGCCAAAAGATAAACTCGCCACTGTGCCGATCGAGGTTAAGTCTCCGGGCGGATTTGGTTTTTGGCTCGTGAATTTAGCGCCTTTTATTCTGCCTATTATTTTTATCGCTTTTTTTATCTGGTTTTTGACGCGGCAGGTGCGCGGCGCGGGCATGCAGGCTTTTACCTTCGGCCAATCAAAGGCGCGGCTCATTTCTCCGGATGATAAACGCCAGAGGGTGACATTCAAAGATATTGCGGGAGTGAAAGAGGCCAAAGAAGAATTAACGGAAGTAGTTGATTTCTTGCGGAATCCTCGGAAGTTTTTGGAAATTGGCGCGCGTATTCCCAAAGGCATTTTGCTTATGGGGGCATCGGGAACGGGGAAAACGTTGTTAGCGCGCGCTGTCGCCGGTGAGGCTGGCGTATCATTCTTTTCGATTTCCGGATCAGAATTCGTGGAGATGTTCGTCGGTGTCGGCGCGTCACGGGTCAGGGATCTTTTTAAGGTGGCCAAACAAGCGGCGCCGGCCATTATTTTCGTGGATGAAATTGACGCGGTCGGCCGCGTTCGGGGTACGGGCGTTGGTGGTGGTAATGATGAGCGTGAACAGACGCTGAACCAAATTCTTGTTGAGATGGACGGTTTTGAGCCAAACGAAAAAGTTATTGTTATGGCGGCAACAAATAGACCGGATGTTTTGGATCCAGCGCTCGTGCGCCCAGGTCGTTTCGACCGTCGAGTGGTGCTTGATTTGCCAGACCGGAATGATCGGGAAGAAATTCTTAAAATACATTCACATAAGAAGCCTTTTGCAGAGGACGTCAATCTAAAAGTGATCGCGGAGCGCACCCCAGGCTTCTCCGGCGCCGACCTCTACTCGCTCATGAACGAGGGCGCGATTTTGGCGGCCAGAGAAACTCGTACCAAAGTGTCGCAATATGATCTTATCCGCGCGATTGAAAAAGTGATGCTCGGCCCCGAACGGCGCAGTCATTTGCTTTCAAAAAAGGAGAAGGAAATCACCGCTTATCACGAAGCCGGACACGCGCTTGTTTCTTCGGTTCTGCCGTATGCCGATCCAGTGCATAAAATTTCTATTATTTCCCGCGGCCGCGCGGCTGGCTACACTTTGAAGTTGCCACTCGAAGATCGTAAATTGCAGTCAAAAAAAGAATTTCTCGATGATATCGCGGTGTCTTTGGGCGGGTACGTGGTCGAACAGATGATTTTTGGTGACATTACCACTGGCCCGTCGAACGATCTTCAGGTTTCAACAGCGCTCGCGCGGGACATGGTTACTAAATATGGCATGTCAGAAAAAATAGGGCCGGTGGCGCTCGAAAGTTCTGGTGGGCAGGTGCTTTTTGGTCGAGGGGTGGGGGAGCAAGATTATTCCGAGCGTGTTTCAGCTGAAATTGATGGGGAAGTGTCGCGAATCATAAACGAAGGTATGAAAAAGGCCGGAGATATTTTGATAAAACATCGCGCCGCGCTCGATGCCATTTCCGCGAAACTGATTGAAGTCGAAACCATTGAACGGGATGAGTACGAAAAACTTATTATAGCTCATGGTATTATGCCAAAGCAGAAAAAAGATATTGAGCACCAGCCGTTGGTTTAACAGGAGAGCTTCAAAAGCTTCCGAAGTTGCAGGAGCTTTGGAGAAGAAAAAAAGAAAAACCGGCGCCTAGGACGCGCCAGTTTTGTGTGATATAAATTAACGGTAAATACGCCCGTAGCTCAATGGTTAGAGCATTCCGCTTATATCGGAATGGTTGGGGGTTCGAGTCCCTCCGGGCGTACCCATAAAAGTGTTTTTTGCAAAATTTTTTTAGAAAATTTTAAAGAGGTGTTTTATGTTTATTGAAACTGATACCTATAGATATGTAAAATCTTTTTTTAACTCCACCTTTCTGCAAACGGTCGCAGTTATTGTTGTCGGTGTTTTGGCTTACAATGTTGCAATTCAGCAAAACGATTTAAGTAAACAGTTAACCAATCTCTCATATTCTCCTAAATATAATGAGCCCCTTAAGTTTAGTGTTTTTGAAAGCGATATCAGAATAGAAAATGTGGGAAGGATATCTCTTCATAATATTGACCCTTCTTTTATTGATTTGTATGCCGAGCATAAATCAATCATAATAACTGGCGATACAAACACGATGATGTACGATTTAGAACCTGGTAGCACAGGAATAATCTCTATACCAGATGACCTTAAGGCAAAAAGCAAGACCATTTTTGTTAGTATATGTTATTTATTTAATGAAAATCCGCTTGACAGGGTTGATAATTTCGTAAGCCCTATTAAGTTAAAAAATGACCCGTTCTATGAATATATGAGAAGGGTTCAAGCCTACCATGAACATAAATGTTCGAGGGCTTACGTTAAATATGATGATAAAAGATTTCCTGTGATCAGGTAGTGGTAAAGTAGATCCAATGTCAAGGTTAAACCTTGACATTAGATGTTTGAGTAAAGTGAAAGAAATTCAAGGCGAAACCTTAAAATTTGAGTTTTGGGGCTATTTTATTGAGCTTCATAACTTGGACATTGGATGTCCAAGTTCAAGTTATTGTAACTTGGAGGTGAGGCCTCCAAATGGAAAATTGATTTCATTAGAAATAAATTCAAGGCGATACCCCTAATTGATTTTTAGGAATGGGTATGTATACTTTCCAATCAGGAGAGGTACTAATGAACTCTAGAACTTTTTTTCAATACTGCCGTGAGCTGGTAGTTTTTCGGTGGCAGTGCCGTTTTGTCGGCGATGAGATTCGGCTCGTGGCTCTGTGCGACGAGATAAACGAAACATTCAACTTAATGCCGCCGGTTTGCGCGGTGGCATGTGACATTTTCAGCCACAGCTTTTCTAGACCGGAAAAGATTTTTGAAGCGGCGGAAGCGCTTGAGTTGTCAAAGGGGTTTTCATTGATCCTGTTTGCTGCGTCGAGTCACGTTTTCAACTTGAAATCGGTTGAGACTGAAGTGCGTGCCGAGCTTGTTGATTCGCTTACAAAAGACAAAAAGTTTGCCTTTCTAAAAAAATCATTAGGATAGAGCCGATCAAACAGTTTCGCTTCCGAGATAGTGAAACTGTTTTCATTTGTTCAAAATGTCAAGGACCGACCTTGGCATTTTAAGATATGTGTTCTTATTCAAAATAACAGCCTTTTACTTGACGAGTGAAATGGGTTTGCTATACTACTGTAACACAGATTATTACACTAATTCATTTATCTATGCGCAACATTGTTAACATTTCAGTCCCTTCCGATATGGCAAAAGACATCAGGCGGGAAGTAAAGTCGGGGAAGTTTGCTTCTACAAGTGAGTTTATGCGGCATTTGATACGGCTGTGGAATACCAGAAAACTTGCGGAAGAATTTAGAAAAGAGCGTGAAGCGTTCCGAAAAGGGAATTATAAGGTTCTTAAGTCATTTAAGAGCTTGCGTTAAAATTAAATGGAAATTCGCTATCGTCCCAGATTTGTCCGTGAATATAAAAAATTACCGTTCCAAATTCAGAGGCTAGTCGAGAAACGGACAGTATTATTTCGGAAAAATCCATTTGATTCGCGACTCAAAACACATAAATTACACGGGGATCTCGAGGGATTCCACGCCTTTTGGATTGATTATCACAATCGGATTATGTTTGCTTTTGTGAATGAACAAACCGTTGAATTTTATTCAATCGGCGACCACGATATTTATTCTTGATGTTATTCAAAATGAATTTTGTTTTCTGATTTTTTGAGGCGTTCTGCTAACAGTGGATATGTGGATAGATTCGGATCAGTTTCGATAAGAGCGGTGGCTTCGGTGCGGGCCGCCTCAACCATTTTTATATTTTTGAGCGCTTCCATGGCCATATCGGAAAGTCCCCATTGTTTGCGACCGTAGAGCTCGCCCGCGCCCCGCGCTTTCAGATCTTCCTCGGCGAGTTCGAAGCCGTTTTTGGCGTGCTCGAGAGCTTTGAGGCGTTTCAGAGTATTTTCTGTCTTTGTTTCAGCAAAGACGAAACAATAGGCCTGTTCATTCGAGCGGATAACGCGGCCGCGTAGTTGATGGAGTTGAGCCAAACCGAATCGCTCCGCACCCTCAATCACGATAACGGTGGCATTTGGTACATTGACGCCAACTTCAACAACCGAGGTTGCAACCAAAATGTGGACTCTGCCGTCTTTAAATTTTTCCATGACGCTGTCTTTTTCGGCCGGTTTCATCTTACTGTGGAGAATCGCGATTTCATATTCGGGGAAAACGTCCTTTTTGAGCCGCTTGGCTTCTTCTTTTACCGATTTGACGTTGAGAGCCATTTCTTTACTCGGATCTGGCTCATCAATGCGCGGGCAGATGACATAAGCTTGCCGGCCGGCCAGAAGTTCGTGTCGGATTTTTTCATAGGCTTCTTCGCGTTTCCCGGGAATGACAATTTCGGTTTTAATCGGTTTGCGGCCAGCTGGCATTTCCGAAAGCACGGTCAAATCAAGATCGCCATAAATCGTTAAAGCGAGTGTGCGGGGGATTGGCGTTGCCGTCATTGATAAAAAATGCGGAACTAACGCGGAAGTATGAGCCAGGGCTTTGCGCTGGCTTACTCCGAAGCGATGCTGTTCGTCGATAATCACATAGGCCAAATGTTTGAATCTAACGGACTTTTGGATGAGCGCGTGCGTGCCAAACAGAATCGGAATTTCGCCATTTGCCACCCATTTCAAAAGTTGAGTTCGGGAAATGTCGGTTGAATCATGAGGATTAATTTTTGAGGGAAATTTGCGGCAACCGCTTCCCGTAATAAGGCCGATTTGAACGCCAAGGTGCGCGAAATAGGTGATGAATGAATCAAAATGTTGTTTGGCCAAGATTTCCGTCGGGCACATGTAAGCAGTTTGAAGGTGTCCGAAATTTTGCCCTTTTGGCTTTCCTGTGAGGGTCGCGTAAACGGTCGTGGCCGCCACGGCGGTTTTGCCTGATCCGACATCTCCTTCGAGAAGCCGTGACATCGGCCGATCTTTTTTAAAGTCGGCAATAATCGCTTGAATAGCCCGCTCCTGTCCGACGGTCGGCTTAAACGGGAACCGCGCCACGAATTTTTCGACGGCACCACTTTCCGGTTCAATGACAAATGATTTGTGTTTTTCATACTCGAGCCGCGCCTGTCGTTTTTGGAGTTGAATGAAAAAAACTTCTTCAAAGGCAAAACGTTTCCTTGCGGCCAGACCGTCGTTTTTATTTTGCGGCGCGTGTATCCAGACGAGCGCGGTTTTTCGTTTCGGCAAGTTATATTTTTTAAGAATTGGTTCGGGGATTTCGTCGGGGATCGTGTCGAGCAGGCCGCTTTTGAAAATTTTTTGGATGGCGTGGTACATCCAGTTTGAAGTTACACCGCGGCTTTCAGGATAGATTGGATAAAGCGCGTGGTTTTCGTCGTTCTTTCCGAAAAGGGAACTGCCGACGGCAATCGGCAATTTCGGAACAGTCTCAATTTTTGGATTTGAAAGGTAGAGTTCGCCTTTCCGCTCCGAAACTTTGCCTTCGGCTCTAACCAACGCGCCTTCGGCAATCATTTTGGCAAGGTAGGGTTGGTGAAACCAGATAGCCTTGATTGATCCGGTGTCATCAGAAATTTTTCCTTCACCCATCGGAATTTTTTTGTAGTAAGCCTTGCTTGTTTTTAGATTTGAGATTGTGCCGAAAAGAACCGCTACGTCTCCTTTTTTGAGCGTGGCGATACTTCGCATTTCTGAAGTGTCGCCATAGCGGGTGGGGAAGTGATAGAGCAAATCGCCCACAGTTTCAATGTGTAGTTTTTTAAATGCTTTTTTCTGGAGTTCGTTTAGACGAAATTCTTTCTCGAGAGGAGCATCAAACTGCATCGCCCTATTCTAGCCGATTTCAGTTAAATGACCAGACAGATTCGTTTATGGCCTGCCCGACTGAATTTCAGTCATTAAGGCGGGCTCCGAAGCTGTAATAGCTTCAAGGGCTTTAAGATAAAGATAAAATTTTTCGGGGAAATTATTTAACGATAATTGTTCCCATTTTTGTTTCGTTGATGTGGTTGTGGTAACTCCATGTTCCGAGTTTGTCAAAAGTGAATTCGTAAATGGAACCACGGAAGACTATTTGTCCTTCATCAAATCCCGGATACCCCGTATGGGTGGGATGGGGCCCAGACGCCACCCACATGCCGCTCGATGAATCATTCAAGAAGCGAACCGTCTGACCTATTTTAATTTGAAGGGCGGGGGGCATAAATCCCGTGTCTGTGTAATTAACCTGGACCGTGGCTGGTTTTGGCCCGATCTCCGGTATGGTGCTACTTTGTGTTTGCGTCCGCGGCTGCACCTTCGGCGTAGTTTTTGTTGTGCCGCTAGTTGGTGCGCTGGTTTTTGGCGTTACCACGGCTTCCTTGTTTGTCGTAGAGGTTGGAGTTGATGCTGGAGGTTTTGTCGCGAGCACGATACCAATAATAACAATGGCTGCAATGATAAGCCCGACAATAGTTTTATTTGATTTTTCCATATAATAAAAAGATAGGATTAAATATACATTAGTATACAGTATATATGACAAGAGAGGCTAGAAATGCAGAAAACTATAATAAGGGATGAGAAAAAGAAAGTATTTGATTTTATGGGTTGGAGTTAGAAAACGTTAGGAATTCAGCAAAAAACTTGACTTTTTTAATATATTTGCTATGGTTCTTTTCAGAAACAGAAACAGTTAAGAGGGTCTCTGAACTTTGAAAAACTATGATATTCCTAAGGATCGTGGAATGGGCATTTGCAATACTCTTTGCGCTTGCCATTGTCACCCAAGTCATCATCCCGAGTTTTCGTGGTGGAACATTGTTTCCGTATTTTCGGACAAAACAACGGCTTCGGGGTGAAATCAGTCGAAACAGGGAAGAAATTGAAGCCCTAAGAGTTCAAATGGAGTTACAACAGTTGGAACAAAAACTTGAGCGGGAAAAGGCCGCTCTTTGGGATCAACAACTTCAAAATTTGCGGGAAGGAATAGATATTCCCGCGAATCAAACAAAGCAAAACAAACAAAACCAAAAGAAGGAGAGATCATGAGAGAAGAAGACAGCACACTCAACATAACTAAGCTGGTAGTGGCTATTATAATACTAGCCATTGGCGTTTTTGCCAGCTTCACCGCGGTGGAAAATCTTGATGCGGACGAAATAATGGTCGTGCAGAATCCATTCACGGGATCGCTGACGTGGTATACGTCACCAGGACCGAAGCCGCAATTTTTCGGCAAGGTGACACGGTATTCAAAGCGCGACCAATATTGGTTCGAAAAGGAAGGTGGCAAGCATGGGCAGAAGGATAGTAGACCACTTCGAGTTCGTTTCAATGATGGCGCTCATGCAACCATATCAGGCTCAATCAGTTGGGAAATGCCACTGGATCCTGAACACCTGACACAGCTGCATTCACAGTACGGTAGTCGGGACGCGATCGAGCTTCAGTTGGTTCGGACGGTTATCGAGAAAAGTGTGTACATGACTGGTCCACTTATGAGCTCTGCAGAATCATACGCCGCGAAGCGGAATGAGTTGTTGAGTTTCATTGAGGACCAAGTTCATAACGGTGTATACAAAACCGATGCCCGGAACGAGAGGGTCAAAGATTCAATAACTGGGCAAGATCGCACTATTCAAGTTGTCGACATCGTCAAGAAAAAAGATGGGACATTCGAACGAGAAACTACGTCTCCACTCATCGATTTTCGGATTAAAACCTTTAACCTTTCCATCAATGAGGTTGAATATGATCCGGAGGTCGAGAAACAAATCGAGGCGCAACAAAAAGCAGTCATGGATGTTCAGACTGCGATTGCTCAATCAAAAACAGCCGAACAGAAGGCTTTAACAACTGAACAAGAAGGGAAAGCGAAGGCCGCTGTGGCGAAGTGGGAACAAGAGGTCAAAAAAGCTACGGCGGTGACTGAAGCTCAACAGAAATTGGAGGTGTCTGCGCTTGACGCTTTAGCACTTAAAACAAACGCTGTGATCCAAGCCCAGCGGGAGCTCGAGGTAGCGGATTTTACCTTACAGGCGGCTCAAAAGAAAAAAGAGACAGAAATCATACTCGGTGAAGGCGAATCGAAACGCCGTCAGCTTGTTATGGCGGCGGACGGGGCGCTTGAGAAAAAACTCGAAGCATGGGTGGCTGTCAACAAAAGTTACGCCGAGGCGATCAAGGGGTATCAAGGTCAATGGGTACCAAGCGTTATGATGGGAGGTGGGGGAAATAGTGGAACTGGCGGCGACCAAATTGGTCCAGCCGATTTCATGAATCTCATCGCGACTAAGATGGCGCTTGATCTTGGACTCGAGATGAAATTAAAACCGGCAATAGTGCCGGTTACCGCTCAAAAGTAGCGGGGAATTGATTCAAAACGACAGCGAGGGTTCGCTGTCGTTTTTTTATTGTCTAAAATTCCTAACTTACCTCGTCGGCTTGCCGCGAGGATCCGCTAAGGAAGGGTTTGGGAAACCGTTTCATTACAAGGACTAACCTTGGAAAAATGTTTTTTGAACGGACTGCACGCAACAAAACTTCATCTCTCTTTAAGAAGTATCTCGTTACTATAATTACCTCATTGGTCGATCGGGAAATGTTGACATAATAAAAATAATTATAAAACATGAAAACATATTCAATGACGTGTCGTTGCGGTGACGTGATGAAAGTGGAGGCAGAGAGTCGCAATGAAGCGGTAGCAAAATTAAAAGCGCGGATGACTCTTGATGAAGTAAAGAGGCATATGGATGAGAAGCATCCCGGGGAGCCTCTTTCTTCGCAAGAACAAATTGCTATGGAAATTGAGAAAGGAGTTGTCGAGGTCTGACGCTCTGGTAACGAGCTACTTTTGCCGGTGGCGGAGAAAAAGTATTGTTACGATGAAGACAAATCCCGTCAAAGACATAAGGGGAAGGGTAACATAGCCGAATTCAAAAATATAACGAACGCCACAGGAAACGGCATTCACATCTATTCCGCAGGGGAGGAGCGGTGATCCGCCGTATTGGAGGTAACTATTGTAGAAAGCAATTATTGCTCCGACAGATGAGAGAGCCAAACCGTATTTTATTACCCCGTTGTCTTTTTTCCAGAGCGCGATACCGAATAAAATAACGAGCGGATACATAAAAATTCGCTGATACCAACATAGATCGCAGGGAGTAAAACCAATAATGAGGGAATAGTAGAGGCTAACAAGCGTGCTTCCGAGGGCGATTATAAAAGAGAAAAGAAATGCTTGTTTGGCGAAGAAGGCGAGAATGAGGTCGCCTTTTTTGCTAAGAACAAGAAGCCACAAGACCACAATGATGATTTGAAGCCCGATTATTCCGAGAGCGAGAAGGGTATTAAATAGAGGGATGAAAGAACCCATTATTTTAGTTTATTCCGGCAAAGGGCAACCGGTTTTTTCGGAGAGTTTTAGGAGCGAGACCTCGCCATTTTCATCCGTACCAGTGGCAAATTTCCAGGTTGGATAACCAGTAATTTTTTGATCTGTGCAGATTTGCGTTTGACCTTGGCCGGACGGCAAAGAGCACTCTACGTAGGGAAGTAGTTTTGCCGATTTGCCGAACAGAGCTTTTTGATTTTGGCAGTGCTGGCACCAGAACGCGCCGTAGAAAATCGCACCCTTGTCTTTGAGGCAGGTCGCGAAGGTGTCATATTTGCCAGGGGTCGAAGGTACCGCGACGACTACATACACAAGAGCGAGGACGACAACTCCGACAAGAATCCACCACAGTGTTTGTTTTGATTTCATGATGTTGATTCTAACTCAAACTCGTTTTTTTGCAATTTTTCAAACGAGGAAGTATCAATCTGGCGGAGACGATGTCCGGAAGTTTGAACCAAGAAAGTGGCTCAAATTCAAGGATATTGATAAAAGTATACAGGAATTACGACGGATTTATAAGGTTCACCCCGAATGGTTTGAGATACCGAAACCGAAGTCTGATAAAGGGAAAAATGAATTGACTTACACTATTTCTTAAAAAACTTCTCTTTGACTTCAGCGATACTCATTATCTTCAATTTACCACTCAACTTATTATCTTGGATAATTCTCTTTCCTTCTTTCGACAAAAGTTCGTCGTGTGTAATCAAAACTTGGCAATAACTCGCTCGCGACCCGAGCATTGCCGAAGCTAAATGAATGGCGTCCGGAGCAGAAAGATTTGAGTTAAACGAAATAGCTTGTGCTAATTGCCAATCATCGCTGTTTTTCAAAAAGTCATACAGATCTATATTCTTGTAATCTTGCTTAAATTCGTTGAACCACTCGTATACCTTTTCAAAATCTCCACGCCGTAAATCTTTTTTATCTGTTGCGCGTATTATTTTTCGCATTTCCCACTTTTTCTCTATAGCTTTATCTATGACGAACAAACTGTCTTTCTTATAGTCTGCCATTTCCATCGCCAGAAAGGATGAGCTGACACACTTCCACTCCTTATCTTTTAATTTACCAAGAACTAAAACTGTTTGGCGGTTACGCCCAGTGAGATAATCCAACGCAATGTTGGTATCAATATAAAACGATTTACTTTTTCTTGTCCCTTTTGGCATAAAATTCTACTTTGACTGGCTTGGTGACTTCCTTATGTCCCTTGAAAGAGACTTTTTCGCCATCTTTTGTGTAAAATTCAACCTTAACAGGCTTAGATACCGGTTTGTCGGCAGTGAATTCAACTTTTTGTCGGCGTTGCTTTGACATATTTAATCTCTCTTCTTTTCCCAGAATTTTCGTACCTGCTTGAAGCGATCAATCCGTTCGCCAATTTTCCCGATCTCTTTCGGATAAAATTCTAGGAGAGTATCACACAATTCCAGCATCCAATTTTTTCGACTGGTCTTTGGAGCGATATTAACAGTATTTGCGTTGGCGATTTGAATTTGACCCCAACCGAGAGCGCCAAGAGTCAAACAATCCCAGTTGAAAAATTCAATTGGAGCGAATGTTACATGCTTTATCGCTACTCTAGTTCCTTCAACTTGGTAATCAATTTTAAGAAGCACAAAGTAATTTACATCTTCTTCATAAAACCTTGACAAACGTTCAACAGAAGTAAGATTGGGCATATTAAACTTTGTATCAAGCCGATGCGTCTTTACATCAACAACATAGTAAAAGCCGTCTTTATCCGTAAAAGCTAAATCAGCCATCGCACGGCGAGCAAATGACGAGGAATATTCCTTGATAACATCGCCAAGAATAGTTTGAAAATTCTCAGATATAACACTTTCAATTGCATCGCCAACCGCGCGAGGGCTATTCATTGACCGTTCCGAAAGAAAATCCTTTTGTGCATTTAGAAAAGATAGGATTTTCTTTTCTATCTCCTTATATTTGTCCGTGTAAAAAATTGGGCTCTTTTTCATACAAGTTTGTTGGTAAATAAATTTTCCGATAACTCGACTTTATTATTTTTGCCGTTACCATTCATTTGCTCGTTTAGTGTATTTCTCTCCCAGAAAACGCCATCAGAATATCCCTGTATATTTCTCTCATTTCCCACAGCGTCTAGGCGTTTTTCTGCAAGGCAACAATATTGCTCATCAATTTCTATACCAACATATCGGCGTCCAAGTTTTTTAGCGACAACCGAAGTTGTACCCGAACCAAGAAATGGATCAAAAACAATATCGTTTGGTTTTGAACTAGCCAAAATAACTTTTGCAACTAATTTTTCGGGTTTTTGTGTAGGATGGTCGGTATTTTCCGGCATTGACCAAAATGGAATGGTTATATCAGTCCAAACATTTGATGGAAAAGTTATTCTGTATTTTCCGTCAGCACTTTCTTCCCAATCCTTAGCATCTCCATTTTGATCCTTGTATGGAGCGATAACCTTGCGCTTCATTTTCACAGCATCAACATCGAAGTGATAATCGTCAGAAAGGGTGCAAAACCAAATATCTTCAGAGCAATTTTTCCAGTTACTTTTTGCGCCACGTCCTTTCTCTCGCTCAAAAGTAATACGATTTTGTATTTGAAAATATTTTTTTGCAACATTAAAAATTGCCCCGGAAGATTTCCAATCACCACAGATATAAACTGAGGCATGAGGCTTCAATACTCGAATAAGTTTAGAAATCCAAGAATCAAGCCACTGCTCGTACTTTCCCGACTCCATTTCTTTGAACGACGTGGCGTTAAAAGTTTTGTTAAGATTGTAAGGTGGATCAACAAATACCAAATCAACAAAACTAGCCGGTAAATAATCCAATGCCTCAAAAATATCCTGATGTATAGTTTTATTTTCAATCTCTTTCAAGGAAACTGGCTTGTTGATTTTAACCAATCGTTTTTTCAAATTGGAAAAATCACTATCGTTCAAGTTGATAGTTCTGTTTCGTGGTGCTCGTTGTTTTAGTACATCATCTTTCATGTTTTTGATTTCAACCTGAACCTTTAATATACGCTTATTCCTCCTTGGTTCAAAGTATCAATCTGGCGGAAGAGGTGGGACTTGCCCGCGACTCTCGGTTCGCCGTCGCTTGCCTCGGTCTGGGCACCGGCTCAAAAAATTTTCTGCTGAAAATTTTGCTCCGCCGTTCAAGTCCCACCTCATCGCGCAACGACGCTCCACTCGAATGGCTCCCAGCCATTCTCGCAGATCATTGCGGAAGAGGTGGGACTTGAACCCACAAGCCGCGGTTTAGGCGGCTACGGTTTAGCAAACCGCTCCCTTACCATTCGGGGCACTCTTCCAGAATTCTTATTCTTGCATAAAAACCTCTTTCAGCCAATCTTTTTTAATCTAGAATCCTTAATCTATAATCTACTCTAATGCGCCAGAGTATAAGCCGTCACTCGTCGTGCGCCGTTTTTGAGCAAGGTTTTTCGGGCTTCGGAGAGGGTTGCACCAGTTGTGGCGACATCGTCAATTATAATGACCGCTCTTCTTTTCAAGAGCTCCGGTTTTGAAATGGCGAAAGCCCCGATAATATTTTCCTCGCGGTCTTTTCTTTTTCGCATTGAAGTTTGGCTTTTGGTTTCTTTGATTTTGTAAAGGATGTCAGTGCGGATCTCAAAGAAGTTTTTTGCTTCTTGTGGAAAAAGTGAGATGAGCAGTTCGCATTGGTTGAAACCTCGCTCACGGAAACGCTTTTTGGAGAGGGGAATGGGGAGAAGGAGGGGCAAGGAGGCGGCGCGAAGCGCCGCCTCCTCCTCCAACTCTCCGGCCATTTCTTCAAAAAACACTGCCGCGAAAATCGAAGCGATCGTACGGTTGCCGCGGTATTTTATTTCCCAAATGGCTTTCCGAACCGTTTTGTTTCGGTAGTCAAAAAGCGACGTTACGTGACTTGGCTGTTTTGTCGGCGGTGGCAGCCTTCGTGCGCCTAGGACCCCCATTTCCTCAATAGCTTTAACCTCTTCTTCGCGGGGGAAAAGAAAGTCAAGCACGGTTGACATTATTTTTCTCAATATCTCCATGATATACTGTTATCCTATAGTATATGCCTTTTCGGGCATTCCAAGGTGTGTATTTTCTATGGAGAATCCATTCAAAAGTATTTTTAGTTTATTTGGAAAAGGAGGCAAGAGTGTTTTTGGTGTTGATATCGGCTCCTCATCCGTAAAAGTGGTTCAGATCCGCAAAAAGGGCGGTAGGGCCATTCTTGAGACGTATGGTGAGTTGGCGCTTGGCCCGTATGCCGCTTTGGAAGTTGGTCGCGCAACCAGTCTTCCTCCCGAGAAAATTGCCGAAGCGGTGGTTGATATTATGCGTGAGGCGAAAATTACAACTAAAAGTTGTGGCATGGCCATCCCGACCGCGTCTAGTCTGGTTTCTCTCATTGAAATGCCGGCGCTTGATTCGAGACAGTTGGCAGAAATGGTGCCGCTTGAAGCGCGAAAATATATTCCGGTGCCGGTTTCTGAAGTGACACTCGACTGGTGGATTATTCCCAAAGAAGAGGATCGTTCTTTGTATATGGCGCAAAGTGAAGCGAATCAAGTCCAAAAAGGCAAACAAGTTAACGTCCTTCTCGTGGCTATTTTAAACGACGCGCTCAATCGCTATCGAGAAATCGTCAAGTTAAGCGGACTCGAATGCAGCTTTTTTGAAATTGAAATTTTTAGCACCATACGCGCGGTGCTCGACCAAACTGATATTTCGCCGGTTATGATTATTGACATTGGCGCTGGTGTTACTAAACTTTCAATTGTCGAGCGGGGTATCGTGAAAAATTCTCATACCATAAGTCGTGGCTCTCAAGATATTACGCTCGGTATTTCACGCTCGAGTGGTATTGCGGTGGTCGAAGCAGAGCGCCTAAAGCGTGCCCATGGTCTTGCTAAAACGGAAGCTGGGCAGGATTTAGCGGAAATCGCCGCGCCTGTTTTCAACTTTATATTTTCCGAAGCTCGGAGAGTTCTCCTCAATTACGAGAAAAAATTCAACAGCAATGTAAGTAAAGTCATTTTAACCGGCGGAGGTTCATCTATAAAAGGGCTATTTCCCTTGGCGCGCGAGAGTTTCCAGACCACCGTTATTGCCGCGAACCCATTTTTGAAAGTCGAAGCGCCCGCTTTTCTTGAAGAAGTGCTTAAAAACGTCGGTCCGAGCTTCTCTGTGGCGCTCGGTATAGCGCTTCGACGTCTTAGTGAAACAGAATAAGGGCCTATTTGAAAACAAAGTATAAATAGGGGATAACTATCGGTGCAGTTAAGCCCCGTAACATATATAATTAGGATGCTTTTCTAGGGAAGTTCCTGAAGCTATAAGCTTTTGAAGCTCCTGAAGCTTTTCGACGTGGAACCAAAATTTCAAACATCTTTTATACCAAAACAGTCGATGCCCTTGGCGAAGAATTATTCGGGGGCATCGCGGATGAGCCTTTTTCTCGTGGCAAGCATTGTTATTTTTATTTTAGTTTTGTCGCTTGCTGGCGGAGTGTTTCTGTGGGAGCGGCTTGTTCGTCAAAACATCGACGACATTAATGTGCGTTTGGCAAAAGCAAAAGAAGCTTTTGATCCCGCTTTGGTTTCGGAATTCACGCGACTTGACAACCGCATTGAATCGTCCAAAAAAATTCTTGGGAGTCACTTAAGCGCCTCCACCATTTTCGCTCTACTCGAGAAGCTTACACTGGTTAATCTCGCATTCGATGACTTTTCGTATTCGACCGATGTTGACGGTGCGGTGAAAGTGGAGATGCGCGGAGAGGCCCGAAGTTTCAACACCATCGCTCTCGAGTCGGACGCTTTCACTAAAAGCCCGTTTATTAAAAATCCGATTTTTTCAAATTTGAATCTTGATTCAAGTGGTAATGTCGTATTCACTTTCAACGCGTCCTTAGACCCCAATCTCATCTCGTACTCTAAAAACGTTTTAAGCGAAAACACTTCGAACGCGGCACCGCAGAGCGTTGAGGTTGGCAACGCAGAGGGAGAGGGAGAAGGAAGTCTTTCATTTTAAATTTTATTTATGTCAAACATTCTTGGAATTATCTTAATGGCGGCGTCGATCTGGACATTTTTCGGCTTTGTCGACAATCACTATCAGACGGTGAAGAGTTTGAAGGCAGAAGAAGCGGAGTACAGCGCGGCGCTTCTCAAGGCCAACGAAATTGACGTGGTGCGTCGGCAACTTGTCAGCAAATACGCTACGTTTAGCCAGTCAGAACTTTCACAGCTTGAAAAAATGTTGCCGGACAGCGTTGACAATGTTCGTCTCATTATCGATATCAATAACATCGCTTCTCGTTACGGCATGTTTATCCGCGATATCCAAATTGAGCACCAAAGTGACAGTAGTGCGGGTTCCGGCAGTCAAAATTTTTCTCCAAATTCCGGAGTCTCTAGTCCGACAGGCGCTCCAAAGTATGATTCGATACTCTTTAATTTTTCAATCGCCGGTTCCTACGAAAACTTCAAGAATTTTATGAATGACATCGAAAGAAGTTTGCGGATTGTTGATGTTGTCTCTGTTGATTTCAAGGCGACTAAAGAAAACTTTAACACCTATCAAGTAAGTACAAGGACATATTGGCTTAAAAAATAACATGGCGTTAAGCAACACAAAAAAAGTTATCATCGCTCTTGTCCTCCTTGTGTTGGCGTTTTTCGCCTACACTTTCTTTTTTAAAAAAAGCTCTTCTCCAGATTCGGCATTACTTGTTTCGACGATTGGGCCGGAA
>Ga0209542_10003073_pt1 | contig 36257 bp, 36 predicted proteins | sample RifCSPhighO2_01_FD_184028 | JGI IMG/M metagenome (GOLD analysis project Ga0209542, IMG submission 184028) | Soil microbial communities from Rifle, Colorado - Rifle CSP2_plank highO2_0.1 (SPAdes) (version 2) | ecosystem: Environmental > Terrestrial > Deep subsurface > Rock core/Sediment ...
GACCCATATAATTCAAATACAATGCGGATATTAAATAACACCAATGAAACCATAAACAATCTAACATCGTCTGTATTTCGTTGTAAATATGAACCAAATAAAGTTAAAAAGGGATTTTATAAATGTGAAACTTGTGAGGGTGATCGCGCAAACGACCCAAACTGTCAGATCGGGACACTTGATGAAGAATGGTCTACTTCTAAATTTTCACTTGCTCCAGGAGAATCAAAAATTATTAAAATTCAAGCACGTTCATGCGAGATAACGCAGGTTGATGTTTATAACACAGATGTACATGTTGATGACAGTCCGCTTGAATGTTTTAATGCTCGCTCAAAAGATATAAATCCCACTCCTCCCGCGCGCTGGCCCGGAGGAATCGCGTTTATGGTCAATCAAAATGAAAAAGGGTATGATGCGGCAACCGGAGAATGCATTGTCCCAACCGAAACGGTTACTCCAACGCCAAGCGGATCACTTCCGGCAACAGGAGCGTCGTGAAAGGCTCTCCCCTATTAAATAGTTAGGTTAATCCCCTACTGTGTTTTATAGCCAAAAGCAAAAATTTATTAATTAATTTAAGTTATGTATTTATATAACAAAAATGTTAATATTAATTAAATCAGCCGGCAAAAAAAAACAGATCTGGAGTCGGTGCATACTTTCCTAGGAATAATGCACGGTGTCCGGGTTCTGTGGTCAAAAAATTATTTTAAGATCTCAAATTGTGTAAGTGAGGTATCGGTTTCTTCAATCTCAGTTCTGACATCGTCAACTCCGGCAAGCGGAGGACCAATCTTGATAAGTTCAATAAGTTGGTCAACCTTCTCTTCCTCTCCTTGAAATACCGCCTCAACACCGGCATCTTTACCAAAAATTTCAGGACGATCATAAACATTTCTTATCCAACCGTGAATGCCGCGGCCGTCGGCCTGTTCTTTAGTCCAAGAGCGGAAAAACACGCCCGTCACTTTACCAATGATATAAACATGTATCTTTTTCATAAATTTTAAATTATTTTATAATGTCCGGGTCTACAGCTGAAGCCCGATTCATATATTCTTGAGACTTATTATAATCTCCAGACTTTTGATATAAAAGAGCTAAAGCATAAAGCACATCTCGCGCCTGCGGATGCTCATCAAGTAAAGATTCTAAAATGTGTATTTTTTCAAGTCTCGCCCGCTCATCGGCATAAATTTCATATTCGTGACTGGCAAATGTTTTTGCCATTTCCGGGAGCATTTTGAGACGAAATTCCTCAAGATGTCTTGCCTTTCTAAAAAAAGCGATGCTTGTTTTATTATCTGAAGTACTAAGTATAGATATGATTTTCGGAATGCTTAAACTGCTCCAGATTCCAAGGGCAATAAAAATAAAAAGTATGCCGTAACCTAAGCCTGCGCCAAAATGTGCTGCCATTTCCAAATACGGATTTGTTCTTTTTGATTGCTTTTTCTTTTTGGTCATGTGATATATGTATTATAAGTTATAGATATGTTTTGATCGTTAGTTTAGTATACTGAAACTATGGTGATTGATATTTCACAGTATCGTGATCTGTACTTGCAAACCGCACCTGATCTTGTGAACGCAATGCAGCAGTACCTCAATGATCTTGCCAAAAATTCAAATGATAAAAAAACGGTTTTTGAACTTTATCGTGCCGCTCATTCGCTAAAAAGCCAAAGCCTTATGATGGGATATGCGCAGCTTGGTTTGGCAAACAGAATGATGGAAGCGATTTTTAAAAAAATTAATGAAGGAAAACAAACGTTTTCAAATGCGATTCTTACACTTGCAACAGAGATTGTTTCCCACATGAAAAATTCTCTTGACCAAATTAAAAATTACAACAAAGAAGCTGATTTGAAAGAAGATATTAAAAAATTACAAATGTATATTTCGCTTGAGAAATAGTTTATAAAATAAAGTATGAAGTATGAAAATATTAATTATTGAGGATGATGTTTTTTTTCAGAAATTTTACAAAACGCAACTAGAAGAACACGGACATCAAACCGAAATTGCAGTTAACGGTAAAGAAGGTTTAGAAAAAGTTAAGTCTTATAAGCCCGACGTCGTGCTTTTGGACATAATTATGCCCGTAAAAGACGGATTTCAAGTACTTGAAGAACTAAAGCAAAACGGTAGCATACAAAATTTACATGTACTTGTTTTTTCGACACTTGGACAGGAAAAAGATGTGAAGCGCGCGCTTGAACTTGGCGCAAAAGATTATATCAACAAAAGTTATTTTGATCTTAATGTTTTATTAACAAAAATTGCTCAGGTTACAAAATAATAATTAACTATGGTCATTTCAGATCAAGAACTCATACAACTACTCAGAACTCATACAACTACTCACGAAAATGAGTCTTCTTGATGAAAAAAAAGTCAAGGATGTGCAGGAGTATATGAAAAATGCCAGTGCCAGCTTTGACGACGCACTGCTGCAACTAAACTTCATTTCGGATGAGCAACTTGGAATCACGGTAGCAAATTACCTAAAAATCCCTTTTGTAAATCTTTCTAAAGTCTCAATTCCACAGGATGTTTTTCACATTGTCCCCGAAAAAATCGCGCGCAAACACAAAGTCATCGCATTTGGACGAGATCAAAGCGGCATTAAAATCGCTATGGCTGATCCAAAAAATAGCGAAATTATTGCGCTCATATCCCAAAAAACTCAAAGCAAAGTAATCCCTTATCTTGCAACTCCGCATGATATAAACAACACTTTTTATATTTTCAAAAAAGACCTGCAAAAGGCTTTTGACGAACTTGTTAAATCAAAAACCAATGATAAATTTCTAAAAGAAGCCCCCGTTGCCCAGATAGTTGATCTTATGATTGAAACTGCCTACTTTGACAAAGTTTCAGATATTCATATCGAGCCGCAGGAGAATGAGGCTCTAGTGCGCTATCGTATGGATGGGATTCTTCATGATATGCTGAGCTACCCAAAAGGACTCCATGATCGTATCATGACGCGACTTAAAGTACTGTCACGCCTTAGAACCGACGAGCATCTTTCTCCACAAGATGGAAAAATCAGATTTGAAATTGAGGAAAGCTATCTTGATCTGCGCTTATCAATAATTCCTATTGCTGAAGGTGAAAAGGCAGTGCTTCGTCTTTTATCTTCACATAATAAACAGATCACTCTTACCGATCTTGGGATGAGCTCCAAAGACCTAGATAAGGTCAGTAAAGCCTATGCAAAATCGTACGGCATGATTCTTTCGACAGGGCCGACCGGATCTGGAAAATCTACTTCAATATACTCGATTTTGAAAATTTTGAATACGAGGTCAAAAAATATCACAACAATCGAAGATCCGATCGAGTATCGCATCAAAGGCGTCAATCAGATTCAGGTTAACACAAAAACAAATCTTACTTTTGCAAACGGTCTAAGGTCAATTCTTAGACAAGATCCAAATATAATTTTTGTTGGAGAGATCCGTGATTCAGAAACTGCCGGAATTGCAGTCAACGCGGCATTAACCGGACATTTGGTCGTCTCGACACTTCACACAAATGACGCCGCAACTTCGCTTCCCCGTTTGGTTGACATGAAAATTGAGCCTTTTTTGGTTGCCTCAACCGCAAACATAATCATGGCTCAGCGTCTCATCCGAAAAATATGTGATATGTGCAAAACCACTCTTGACGTAGCCTATGAAGACCTTATAAAAAATCTACCTGAAGATACCGTCAAAAAACATTTTGGCGTAAATAAAAAACTTAGAGTCTATACGGGTGCCGGTTGTAAAATTTGCCATAATACCGGCTATCTTGGGCGGGTGGGTATTTTCGAGGTTCTTGAAGTATCAAAAGAAATCCGAAAACTTATAGTAGAAAAAGCCGACTCTGACCTAATTTCTCAACAGGCACGAAAAGAAGGCATGACCACAATGCTTGATGATGGCTTAAATAAAGTCATACAAGGCGTGACTACAATTCAAGAAGTACTCCGCGTTACCAAAGTTGAAACTCTATGAACACGAAAAATGTAACTCTGTCATATAAAGACAAAATTACACTTCTTAGTAATTTTTCAACGATGTTAACTGCCGGTATTTCCATACTTGAGACGGTAGATTCATTGCTTGAAGATTCCAAAGGAAACCAAAGGAAATTACTGCAGGTTCTGCGTGAGGATCTAACTCAGGGAAAACATATGTATGTCTCTTTCTCAAAATTTCCAGGCATATTTGACAAGGTAACCGTAAATATCATCAAAGCTTCTGAGGAATCAGGCTCACTGGATGTGACCCTCAAAGATATTAAAACTCATATTCAAAAAGAAATGGAGTTCATTGACAAGATACGTTCCGCAATGATGTACCCCATTCTGATTGGTATAGTATTTGTCCTGGTTTTACTTGGAATTTTAATTTTTGTTATTCCCCGTATGGCAAGCGTTTTTATCAGAATGAGACTTGAGTTGCCATTACCAACAAAAGTCTTGATTTTTATGTCAAATTTTATAACTCAAAATTCAATTGCATTAATCATCGGCTTTATAGTTTTCGTTATTTTGACAATTTTTATTTATAAAAAAAACCGCTTTATCATTTTCAGTGTCATATTTTCCGTGCCTGGCATATCGGAACTTATAAAACAAATGGATATAACACGCTTTACAAGAAGCATGTCGCTACTACTTTCATCGGGTCTGACGATTACGCAAGCTTTAGAGTTGAGTGAGGATGTTGTTCTTAGACGAGATATTGCACATTTAGTGAAACATGCAAAGAATGAACTCATTGCCGGTAAACGACTTTCTGAGGGGCTGCGGAGTAAGAAAAACTTATTTCCTGGTATGGTCATAAAACTTGTTGAGGCAGGTGAAAAAACCGGCTCGCTTGATAAATCACTTCAAGACATATCTGAATATATGGACTATCAAGTCAGTAGAACTCTCGAAACGCTAACGACTCTTATTGAACCGATCATGCTCATTTTGATTGGAGTTGTGGTTGGGGGGATGATGTTGTCAATTATTGCTCCGATTTACGGGCTGATCACACAAATAGGAGCCAGATAGAAATCATAAATTATAAATTCGAATATCGAAAACCTAAACAAATTTCAATCACCAAAATCTAAAACTCAAAACATAAAATTAAAATGTTTAGAATTTTGAAAGTTTGAATTTATGATTTGTTTCGGATTTAGGATTTCGTATTTATTTTTTATGAAAAAGGGTTTTACTCTTATTGAGCTTCTCATCGTCATAGCAATTGCAAGCATTCTTGCTTCATTGTCACTTTTATCTTTAAATAATGCTCAACATTCGGGATATGAACAATCGAGTCTTGAAATTTTATTATCCGACCTTAAACTGCAGCAGATGAAATCAATGAGCGGCGATACCGGATTTACCACGACCACACATGAACCTTTTGGTATTTATTTTCAAACCAAAAACTATACGCTATTTCGTGGCGCAAGCTATGATCCTGAAGATCCTACAAACTTTACAGTCGAACTTGAAGGTCCGCTTACATTTTCATCGGTGACCATACCGGATTCTGAACTTGTGTTTACAAAAGGCAGCGGTGAAATAACGGGCTTTACTGAAGGTCAAAACACAATAGTGATTACAAATGAAGTAACAGGGCAACAAATTACGATCACGCTTGACCGTTATGGCGTGGCAAGCGGGCTTACTTATGCACAATAATAAAGGTCAATCACTTATCGAAATTTTGGTTGTTATCGCCATCATGGCGATCATTCTACCTGCCATAATTTCCGGGTTTGTGGTGTCGCGTGAAGCAAGACCGCAGCAGCAGCGCAGACTTCGCGCTGCGGAAATAATGAAAGAAACTCAGGAGGCAGTAAGGATCATTCGTGAAAATGGCTGGAGCAACATTTCGGATGATGACACTTACTATCCTGAGCCCGCCGGCAACTCCTGGACTCTTACTCAAGGCTCTGAAATTGTTGATGGTATCACTCGACAGATCATAATCTCAAGCGTTTATCGTGATAGCAATAATACAATTGTTTCGCCAGAGACTCCGGGCGCCATACTTGATCCTTCGACAAAATCTGTCACTATTCGTCTAAATTGGACCGAGCCCATACCTTCAACAGTTGAATCTAGCTTTTATCTAGCTCGATATCTTGATAACGCCACTTATACTCAAACAACCAAGGCGCAGTTTGATACAGGTATCCCCTTTAGTGCAAATGTAATTACTACAGATACTTCTGGTGGCGAAGTAACGCTTGCTCCAAATGTAAAAGGAAAATGGTGCGAACCCCAACTTGCGCCAGTGACAATCGATCTTCCTGGCCTTCCCCGGGCCATAAGTGCTGTTGAAGGTCACATATATGCGGCAACCGGACAAAGTGCCGGAGGAGGTGTGGATTCATTCGCACATGTGCTTGTGACCAATACCGATCCACCGAGCTTTAGTCTTCATGGAAAATTTCAAGATTACGAGACAAACGACGTCTTTGGTGAACCAAATTGGGGATATATTGCGACGACTAATAACTCAAAAGAAGTCGTGATTATAGATTTAAATCAATATTCTGACATCCCCAATAAAATCTATAAAGAACGAGGCTACTTTAATACTCCAAGCGATACCACTGATGCAGATACCGTTTTTGTTCTTGGAAACCAAGGATATGTCACTGCAGGAAGATATCTCTATGTCTTTAACTTATCGACTATAAATGATCCATATACCAGTCCGGCATCATTTCCTCAGATTGGATCTAGAATTCAGTTTGCCGACTCAGGCGACAGTGAGAATAAAGCCGGAGAAATCTATATCAGACAGGTAGGCGGTAGTACTTACGTGTATATTTCTGTAGTGGGAAGTCATACAGATGAACTTGAAATTGCAAACGTAACCAGTTATCCGGGTCAATGGACTATACTAACAAGATCTGGATCAAATTTAAGCGATAATAAATTAAATATCGAACCCAATAACTGTAGTACTCTTGAGTCAGGAAAAGCTATTTTTGTTAATGTTGCTGGCGATCGTGCTTACATTTCTTCGATAAATGATGCGTCATTTAAGGAATTTTTTGTAATAAATACTTCAAACAAATCTAATCCTTCGCTTGTAGGCGGCTTTGCCACAAACCCTCCGTGTACAAATGGTGGTGGTTATGAAGCTGGCGGTATGGATCCGGAACAATCGGTAGTAGTAAAATCCACGGTTGATAATGATCGTGTCATTCTAGTTGGGACCGATGCTCCAGGCGGGGCTAATTCTGAAGAATACCAAGTTTTGAAACTAAATGACGGAGGATCTGAAGCGACACCAGTACGATGTGGTGGTCTTCAGTATGATGTTGGAATTTACGGAGTTGCCGCAGTCAAAGAAACTGACGGCGATGCCTATGCATATCTTATAACCGGAGATAATCTCAATGAACTTAAGGTCGTGCAAGGCGGGCCCGATGGCAACTACGTTGAATCGGGAATATATGAATCTGCGACATTTGACGAGATCGGCTACTCGACTGCATTTAATAGATTTCTTCCAACTTTTGTCAAACCCGCTCTAACAATTATCAATTTTCAAATAGCGATTGCCGATCCGATAGGCGGTTCGTGTAACGGCGTAACTTTCACCTTTACCGGACCAGACGGAACAAACGGCACTTATTACGATGTAGAAAATCCGATTGCTCTGAATGATGATGGGGCGGCATATGAAAATCCCGCCCGCTGTATGCGATATCGCGCTTATCTGTCAACCAGCAATTATAATACGACGCCAGTACTAGAAGCGGTAACGATCAATTATTCTCTTTAAGTTATGAAAAAAACACAAGGTTTTACATTGATCGAACTCAGCCTTTTTATGGGACTTTTTATGGTAATTATTGGGGTTTTGATGGCGCTCTTTTCAAGTATTGTCCAAAAACAGCTTGAAGTGCAGTCGGTTTCTGCAGTTGAGGCAGACAGTAAATTTATTCTGACTAGGCTTGCTTATGACATACAACGTTCAGACGCGATTGTCATTCCAAGCGAGCTTGGCGACACGACATCATCACTAGTTCTTTCAATTGACGGCGATACTTATACTTATGATCTATCGGGTGGAATAATACGACTTACCGCAGGCGGGCAAACATCGGCATTAAACAGCATTCGCGTAACGGTACCAAATATTTCCTTCAAAAGACTAGGTAATACCGCAGGTACTCATGCTATTGAACTCATCTACACTGTAACAAGCGTCGTGAGTCGTACTCAAGGCCCGGAAACAAAAACCGTGCAGACTGTTATCGGAACGCGATAGTTAAAAAAATTATGAAAATATTTAGAAAAAAAAGAGGAACAGGTGGACAAACCCTTGTCACTCTACTCGTCTTTGTGGTCATTGCTACCTCAGTTACCGCCGCGGCTACCGCAATCATGATCAATACTTCACAGGCCGCATCACAAGTTGAAAAAAATTTTATCTCAACCGGTGTTGCCGAAAGCGGAATCGAAAATGCACTCATTCGACTTTTACGGGATCCGAATTATACGGGCACGGGATATAACGGCGAACCTACGTTAACAGTAGGTAATGGTACGGCAACAGTCACAGTTACCGGCTCAAACCCCAAAACAATTACTTCAGTTGGGCTTGAAGGTACGCACACAAAAACAATTGAAGTCAGCGTAACATATAATAATAATATAATGACAATTACCGATTGGCACGAAGCTTATTAAAATATACACAAATGAAAAGCGTTATTTATCTTGACCGAGATACACTATCTTATTACGGAGGCAATGTCCATACCGTACTTTCATTGGCATTTGTTCCAACTGCGGTCAAAGATATGGAAGTGATTGATGAGAACGCAATCGAAAAACAAATCGATACATTTATCCAAACAAATAAAATAGAGCCGACCGAATCTTGCATAATTTTTTCTCACCGAAGCTGTTTTAGTAAGTTAATTGCAACAAACACCACACCAGAAAATCTTGATAAAGAAAAAAGTCAATTTCTTGAGTTTGTACCTTTTGATCATATAGCCCATACAATTATCAAAACTTCAAAAGGGAATCTCATTGTTGCCGCAAATAAGGAGCTCGCAAATATAGTTCGACACATTTTTCAAAAGCATGGGTCTGTGATCCAGGGAGTGTCAACTCTTTTTACGATTTATCCCGATAATACTGTTTCAGCAATGAGCCTTGAGATCGCAAAAGTGATCTTGCGCTCATACAACCGTTTTCGCGAAGACGATTTACTCACCACTGACGAATCTCAAGCCAACCCTGAAACTGTTTTTGAGCAAGAATTTGCTGCCGAGGATAAAAAAAATAACATTAGGCTATACTTGATGCTTGGATTTTTTATAGTGAGTATTGGCCTTTTGGGATATATGCTTAATAGTCGCCGTGTCACCTCAACAAGCCGCGCCCAGACGCCCCTGTCTCCAACAAGACGACTGGCCTCGCCAAACAGTCCTTCACCTCAGCAAACTCCAACTTACACTCCAACCCCCTCGCCGACCGTTGCCTCGGTCGCAAAAGATCAGTTGACAGTACGCATTTTAAATGGTTCCGGAATATCAGGGCAAGCTGATGAAATAAAAGACTCATTGGTTAAGATAAATTTTGTAGCCGAAAAAATCACAACGGGCAATACTCCAAACCAGCAATCGACAACAACAAGAATAGTTTTTACCCCACGCGTTTCATCATCTATTCGTGAGGAAATTTCGGATGCATTATCCGAATTTTCAAGCAACGTCTCAACTATAGAAAATGATGAAATAGAATTTGATATTCTTATCACAACTGCCCCTTGACATTGTTCTAATTTTTCTCTATTCTGAAAATATAGTTATTATTTTACTCATCTTTAAAATCTATGATAAATAGAAAAGGTTTTACGCTTATTGAGTTACTTGTGGTCATCGGTATTCTTGCGGTTCTTCTTGCCATTACATTAATTGCTGTGAATCCTGCACAAAATATTGAAGCTGCAGAAGACACACAACGCAGAAACGATGTCACACAGATTTTGAATGCTGTTGGCCAATATGTCGTTGACAATAATGGCAGCACCGCTACTATGAATGGCGGCACTGGTCTTCCTGCTACAGCAACTGAAGTTGGAAGCGGTAGTGGACTTATTAACATTTGCGCCGATATTGTCCCAACATACATCGCTGGTCTTCCACAGGATCCAGACCTTAATGCAGACATTATTGACGAAACAGAATGCGCCGCAGCTCATAATACGGGCTATCAAATAAGCGTCCTTAACGGTCGCGTAACAGTCGCAGCTCTAAATGCAAATAGTGGTACGATTTCTGTAACAAGATAACTCTAGAAAAGAAAAGTTAAAATTAAAACCCCCTGATAATTATCGGGGGGTTTTTAATGTGTTATAATGCTTCTTAAGCATATGACCTCCTCAAAAAAAAGAATATTACTTGTTGAGGATGATACTTTTCTAAATCAACTTTATACCGACCTTCTAAATAAAGAGGGATATGATGTGACTTCAGTTGTCGACGGCGAGATGGCGCTTGAAAAAATACAAAAAAATTCTTGGAATTTGATTTTACTTGATGTTGTATTGCCTGGTAAATCCGGATTTGAAGTTTTCGCCGATGTAACAAAAAATTCTAAAAATAAACTTCCTATCATTTTTATGACCAATCTTGACAGCAGCGACAAAGACAAAAAACAGCTTGAACAAGCGCAGGGTTACTGGATCAAAAGCAATATGTCGCCACCCGAATTCTTACAAAAAGTGCGTGCAGTTCTAAAATAATCTACTTGTAACTCGCAACTTATAACTTGCAACTCAAAAATATACAATCAATGAAAGCTACAAGCTATAAGTTACAAGATATAAATCTTCTTGTCTCGCTGATATAATAAACTTATGAATACCGATGTTATGGATATTTTTATAGAGCGCGCGATCTTCATCGGACTTTTATTTGTCGGCATTGGTTTTGCCGCATTATTAACACTTGGGTTTATGTATCTGCTCATTCTCTACTTTCGTCTCAAAAAACGTGAGAGTATGGCCTACGAAATGACGACTCTTGAGGTGCGGCTGCCAAAAGAAAATGAAGTTAAAATAGATGCGGCAGAGCAAATGTTTGCTTCATTTGCTTCACTGAAAAAAAGAGGTTTTTTTAGTTTTCTTGAGGTTGACGATTCACTCGCCTTTGAGATCGTTGCTAAAAAGTCAGATATTCGTTTTTATATATTTGCGCCAACTAAGATCATTGATCTTGTAGAAAAAACAATTTATGGGTACTACCCCTCGGCAGACATTCTTAAAGTTGAGGAGCCAAATATTTTTTCAGAACACGGGGCGGTGGCATTCACTGCGCTTCGACACGGCAAAGACCCCTATATGCCTTTAAAAACATATAAAGATATTCCTAGTGATTCACTTGCTGCCGTTACCTCTGCTCTATCGAAAATGGATGACGATGAAGGGGCGATCATACAGGTACTAATTCGTGCCTCAGACTCCAAACTCAAAACTGCCGGAAAATCTTTTATCTCAACGACAAAAAAGAATGAAGCCGACCCAACTAAAGCAAAGTTTGAAACCGACCAGCGGATGCTTGAAAAAATAAATGACAAAGTCACAAAACCATGGTTTGAATGCATGATTCGCATCGTTGTTTCTGCAAAAAACAAAGATACTGCTGATGTACATCTAAGAAACATCAAAAATGCCTTTGGACAATATGACTCGGATATGAACAGTCTTGCCGAACCCAAAATCATTTTCAAAGCCGGGTTTATGATGAATTTTATCTATAAATTTTTTCCAATATTTGAGTTTCCGTATACAAAACTCACTTCTCATCTTTCATCAGAAGAACTGGCGACGCTTTTTCATTTTCCAAACAAAACCGTTGAAACCCCACACATCCAATGGCTGAAAGCAAAATCAGCGGCTGTTTCTGCAGAAGTGCCAATGTCGGGGGGCACTCTTATTGGTTCTGGATATTATCGCGGCGTAAAACGACCTGTTCACATACATCTCAAAGATCGCATGCGCCATGTGTATATCATTGGGAAAACCGGTGTTGGAAAATCGGAACTTCTCAAAGAAATGATTAAACAAGATGTAAATGCCGGGCGAGGAGTGTGTGTGATTGACCCACATGGCGATCTTATTGAAGATACACTGCGTTACATTCCTCCGGAGCGAGCCGAAGACGTAATATTATTTGATCCATCAGAAACCGAACGACCCATGGGATTAAATCTGCTTGAAGCGCGTACTGAAGAACAAAAACATTTTATTACAAGTGCAATCATCAACCTCATGTACAAACTCTATGATCCACAGCGAACTGGGATCATCGGCCCACGCTTCGAACATGCGGTAAGAAACGCAATGCTTACGATAATGTCCGAGCCCGGTAGTACTTTCATCGAGATTGTTCGCGTCATGACGGATCAAAAATTTGTACAAGAACTTCTCCCCAAAGTTCAGGATCCAATCGTCCGACGCTACTGGACCGACCAGATTGCCCAAACCTCAGATTTCCATAAATCAGAAGTGCTTGATTATATCGTTTCAAAGTTTGGCCGGTTTGTAACCAATAAAATGATGCGTAATATCATCGGTCAGTCAAAATCCTCATTTGACTTTCGAAGGGTCATGGATGAAGGAAAAATTCTTCTCATCGATCTTTCAAAAGGAAAACTTGGAGAAGAGAACTCGACCTTTCTAGGACTTCTGATCATTCCGAAAATCCTTGCTGCGGCAATGAGTCGAGTCGACACGCGTGAGGATCAAAGACGTGACTTTTTCTTATATGTAGACGAGTTTCAAAACTTCGCCACTCCCGATTTTGCTGTCATACTTTCAGAAGCGCGAAAATACCACCTTAGCTTGACCGTAGCCAACCAGTTTATCGGACAGATGGATGAAGAGGTTAAAAACGCCGTATTTGGCAACGTAGGTACCCTCATAGGATTTCGTGTCGGCGTCACCGATGCTTCATACCTTGCTCGCGAATACCAGCCGCGTTTTGGGGAGTCGGATCTCATAAACATCGAAAGGTTTCACGCCTATATGAAAACTATTGTCAATAACGAACCGGTTGATCCGTTCTCTGTAGACATGACCAAAGATATCGACCAACTTAAAAAAGAAAGAAACGAAAAAATAGCCCAGGCTATAATCCAACTTTCAAAGCTCAAATACGGTCGACCGAAAGAGCTCGTTGAGGCGGAAATTACACAGCGCGCCAGACTTTAAGCTATGTTTACTACCTATCAATCAAAGCTTCTTGAGCGTTCCACTCTTGTCCCGGGTGTTGATAAACTGATATTTACACGACCCGGCGGCAATCCTGATTGGACTTTTCAGGCCGGTCAGTACATGATCTTTCATATTCCACAAGGTGCGGATCATGCGGCACGAAGACAGTACTCAATTGCAAGCCCGCCTCAGCCAAAGGCTGATCCGCCTCTGGCGGAATCTCAAAAAAACCATCTTGAATTTATTATTGAATATGTTCCAAACGGAGTTGCGAGCACTTACCTGCCACAGATGAAAACAGGTGACCTACTGACCATGCAAGGCCCGGCTGGAGTGTTTATTCATCGACCTTCTCCGCGGCATGCGATATATCTTGCCACAGGCACAGGAATTGCGCCGATGTTTAGCATGATTCCAGATAAATTTTCCGATCGAAATTTTTCTCAAAATATCTATTTATACTGGGGATTGAGAAACTACAACGATATTTATTATCTTGATTATTTAATCAATCTAAAAAACACATATTCGCAACGATTTGACTTTAGTGTATGTTTATCACGAGAATCCGAACTTAAGTCTAAACTTAAACAAGAACTTTTGCAGTTTTTTACCCTTGGTCACGTCAATCTTGGAGTTGAAACACTTCTGACAAGACTACAGACGTCACATGCTTCATTTGATTATTATCTTTGCGGAAGCAAGATCGTCGTTGAATCTCTAAGGGTATATCTTACTGATAAAGGTGTGACGAAAGAGCAAGTAACTTTTGAAAAATTCACTTTGTAAAATCAAAATGTTGTCACAAACAAATCTGCCGGTATTTGCGGATTGGACTTAAAGAGGTTGACCACTTTTGAGACTCCGGTGTTTGAAACCGCTGTTACTTGTATCTTTTGGCCTTGTGCATAAAATCGGTCAAAAGGTCTTGCTGGATCAATTTGAAAGCCAAGAATTGTTGGCGCAAAAAGCACCCGAACTATCAATGTTTTAGGGTTGTCTGCACCAATTGGTTGTAGCAAGAGCACCATATTCCCGAAATGATTGAAAGGTACGCCGCCCACAGAGCATGCAGGTGAACATTTGTCTCCAATACGAACAGTTTGGTTCCCTCCTGTTTCACTCTCCCTGATCTTGGTAAGATTTGCGCCATCGCGACAAGGATCAAGAACATATCTTACAACTTTGTCGTTTTGAGCTACCGCACCATAAATGAGCGTCATCTCCAAAGCGGGTAGAGTACGTGAAGCGCCACAGACGCCGGATGATGAAGCGTAATAAATATTAAAATTATTCCGATAATAATTTGTGCCGCTGGGATAATCGTAAAGATAAAAAAGATATTGTTCATCTTTATCGATGGTTGATGTAACAAAGGTACGCTCTTGAGTTTTCGCTATATCTATTGTGCTTGCGGTTTTATTTATACCATCGAGCGTAACATTTGTTCCCAAAAATGCCTGGGTAAAATTCTGGGAGTATGACGCTTGGCTCGCGGCAATCTGAAGTCCGCGCTCGATACCTGAGTCTGCGGCAGCAAGGGTACGCACCGACTCCTCCTGAAGCTTACTTGTCTGCGTTTCGGTAGTAAATCGATATGAAGCGGTAGCAACGAGAGTAAAAACCACTGAAATAAGAAGCACAATGACAAGTAATGACTGTCCACGTTTACCGTTATACATAATTTTATTCTACAACTATAAATTCACTACTTCAACTGAGTGCGTACGTGCTCACCGTTTAAATATCCTCTGACTTCAGTAAGTATGTCTGACGGCGTCAGATCACTTTTTACCATGTAGCCGCGTACTCCATAATCCATAGCTTTTGCTACAACCACTTCTTGACTCAAGTTTGTGAGAAGTACCACCGGCGCCGATATTTTTTTTGCTTCCTTTCTTAATTTTTCCAAAACTTGAAGACCGTCAATTTTTGGCAAAATAATATCAAGCAATATGAGATCGTATTCCTTTTTTGATATCTTCATATATGCCTCCTCCCCGTCTGTGGCCGCGTCGACAAGATACCCTTCTTTCTGCAGTATCTGTACATAAAGATCGCGGATATATTCTTCATCTTCAACAACCAGGATTTTTTTTGTAGATTGTGTTTTTTGATCAGCCATAAATATTATGAATTCACCTCCTGTCAGTTGATACAATAGGCAGCAAGACCGAGAATGTCGTACCTACGTCTACTTCAGATTCTACTGTAATATCGCCGTTGTGTAAACCTACAATCTGCTTTGAGATATAAAGCCCAAGGCCAGTGCCGGGCATACTGCTGTGCTTAGCGTATGAATACTCGATGCGACTAAACTTCTGAAACAGTTTTGACATATCTTCTTTAGGTATACCTGGACCGGTATCGGTTATGGTCGTCGCGACTTTATTCTGCCCGCTCATCTTAAGATTAATTGTGATTTTTCCCTTTTCAGGCGTGAACTTCAAAGCATTACCGACAATATTCTGAAATACTTCTCGAAGCTTTTCTTTGTCGGCTTTAATATTATATCTATTAGTCTCACAGCCAAGTAACTTAAAATCTATGTGTTTTTCATCTGCACTAATTTTGAGCTCATCATAGACCATCTTAACAATGTCGCATACATTAATCGTTTCCAGCTTGAGTTCGATTTTATTACGTTCAATTCTTGATACCATCAACATATCGTTCACGAGGCGGATTAGTCTTTCTGTTGAAGAATATGAAATTTCCAAATATTTTTTCAATTGATTTTTCAATGTTTGCCCTGGTTGATTTATAGCCATCCACAAATAGCTTTTGACCGCGGTCATCGGGGTACGAAGTTCATGGGAAGCTATCGAGACAAACTCATCTTTTAGGTTGTCAAGTTCTTTCAGTTTTGTATTTGCTTTTCTCAATCTTTCAGTTGCTCTCTTCACTTCTTCTTCCAAAGTGATGTTGAAACGTTTGATCTCCTCATATGAAAGTGAGTTTTTGACAGCAACCGCCACTTCTGGTGCAAAAATTTTCAGAAGATCTATATCTTCTGAGGAGTAAATCTCGCCTGATGATTTTTCGCCAAGCAAAATACCACCTATAAGTTCTTTACGGACAATTAACGGCAATACAACTGTTATATTATGCTCACGCATGATGTTTTTAGTTTTTGATTCGGAAAGTTCTTCAAAAATTAGAATGTTTTCTTTTTCATTTTGGCTCTTGTTTGAAGCATGAATAAGTTCATAAATGTCTTTGCCTTTAAAAGGTCTGTTGCTTGTATTGCCTGCTCCACCAACCCAGATGATTGAGGAATGTCGAGTCAGAACGATCGCCCCGTAATTGATTTTTATTGCTCCCTGCAGCTTTTCAAGAATTTTTTTGGATAATTCGGCAAGGCTTAAAGTAGAAGCCATGATGCGGCTTAGGTCCCAGAGGAGGGTGTTGGGGTCATATTTATCTTTATAAAGGAATTTATTTGTTATTTTTTCAAAAAACCTACGAAGTGGTTGAAATGAAATTGCAAATAGTAATGCTATTATGGCGGGCACTATGAGCCCCTGGACAGTCTGTCTGTTTGGTTTATCTCTATTAATTAATATTGCAAGATCAAATAAAAATGCGATGTAGCCTACACCTATAAAAAGAAGTAGGAAAACATAGGCAACCGCCCGGGCGACAATGAGGCGGATGTCGAGAAAACGATGGCGTAATATTGAATATGCTGTTAGCAGTATAAAAATTAATGTATATATTGGAACCAAACTTATAAATGGACTTTGATTGAATAGCGCTACTGGTAAAGTAATTGTTGTAATCAATAAACCATGCATCACTAAAACACCAATCATAATTAATGAGAGTTGATTTTTAATCAAACCTGATGCAGCTTTATATTTTTTATACAAGACAATTAATGCATAAAAATTTGTTAATAGAACATAAAAAAGAAAAATTATAATACCTGGCGCTGCTACTGGATTAGGAGCATTATTTATATATTCAACCCTTTCGAAAACAAATTGAGTAAGAGTTAACCCCATCACAACAACTGTAATGACGGTAAAACTAATAATATGTTGACGTTTAAGTATCATTGTATTTTTAGGTAAAACTGAAGCAAACAAATATAAAGCGGCGCTCATCAATGTCGCAAAAAATAGACTGAATTTCATCCACCACAATATATCTCGAGAAGTCGGTTGTGAAGATATGTAAAAAATTACCAACCATATCGATAAAGATATTCCCAGAAAGGTAAATAATTTATGAGTTGCTGACGCTGGATTGCGGAGATAAACTAAAAAAACTAAGAAAAGATTAACTATCAAAGCAAAAGATAATATTATCAAACCTATTATTTCAAATACATTCATATATTTATTGTACACGGAGATAGTCTGTTTAAGAGAATATTTGATTTCAAGCTAAAAATTGCTTTATAGTTTTATTGAATAAATCTGCGGACTCTATAGGAGAAACATGCCCCACATCAGAAAAAATTTTGATTTCTGCTTTCGAATTTAATTGAACACTTTTTTTTAATTGCTTAATGTTAACAATTGGATCGTACTCACCAGCAATAATCAAGATATCATTTTTCATTTTTGAAAACTCTTCAATGAAAATAAAGTCTTTTTTTACCTTTGTGTAACCCGCAATTCGACTTATTAATATGAGGGGATGGTTAATATAACCTCTATTAATTGCCTCATGTACATAATTGACAAACTCTGCACTTACCACATTTTTTTTATGAAGAACATCTTTTAAAAAACTGGATACATTTTTTTTTGTAGGTCTCATTATTGTTTTTGAAAGAACTTGTGCCACATATGGAAAAGCTAAAGGTATTTGATGGAATGGCATTCTATCAGTAAGTCCTAAGGGATTAGCAAGGACTAATTTAAGCTTGGCATGTTGTTTTTTAGTTGCTAATTTTAGTCCAATCCATGCCCCCATAGAATGCCCGACTATATGAGGATTTTTTATATTTAAATCTTTTATAAAGAGATCAATTGTATCAACTACGTGTTTATCAAAATTTAAATTCTTATAATTTATCTTAGTTGAATTTCCGCTCCCTGGAAGATCAATTGCATAGACCTTAAAATGTCGAGAAAGGTAAGGAATATTTTTATACCATTGACCCCATCCAATTCCAGCTCCATGTAATAGAATTAGCGGATTACCTTTTCCCGCTACTAAATAATTGATACTCATTTTATTTATACTCCGCTTGTATAGTTTTGCAGATATATTAAGTTTTTTAAAAAGATTTTTCTCAGAGTTCATAATTTCATGTTAAACATAAAATCAAATAATACTTTATTTATCATTGAATATATCTTTTAGGTTAATACAATATCTTCCCGAAGAAATGCTATTAGTGTCTTCGACAATCTTACGTAACACATAAGTTAATGCTATCCCACCTAAATCTACAGTACTTGCAAGCTGAGGAATCGAGGCAATTTCTTTACCTAAGATCTTTAAAGAATCTTTTAATTCTTTTGTAAGAGATTCTTTTCCAACAACTTTTGTAGCCAATCTAGCCCATTCTTTATAATTCTTATACTTTAAATCATCAGGTTGGATATTACCTAATCGATTGTGAAAAATTGGGTAATTTTGGTCAATATCAAAACGCTCTACATCAAGAATGAGGCCGTCTCCATTACTAGTTGTCATAATTACAGGAATTTTATTTGCTTTACAAATCATTCTTGATTTTACTTTTAATGATAGACTGTCCATAGCATCTATAAAAACATGGAGTTTAGGTTTTCTGAGAATAAAATTTTCAATATTACCATCTTCTATACCATTAGGATAAAGATATAGCTCTGCAAAAGGATCAATCTCCCATATTCTTTGTGAAGCAACTTCAGTTTTATTTTGACCCAAATCAAAAACGTTGGCATGCATGCGATTTAAATTGGTTATGGCAACATTATCAAAATCAGCGAGTTTCATTTGCTTTGATCCCCCTGTAAAGGTTAAATAATTTATTACTGCCGACCCTATAGACAAACCAATTATTCCCACCACTAGACTTCTATATTTGTCTTGGACAATTGATGGAATTAGATTTTTATTCCTGGCAGTTCTTAGTTCAAAATAAATATTTTCTGGCGGTAATGACACTACTTGGTTACGCCATGGGTAATAAACATATAAAGGTTGTATTGAGTGACTAGTTAAAAATTTTTTAAGCAAATTTTTTACTTCGAACATTCCCTTCTTATATTTTGGGTTACGGACAAAGAATAATTCTTCGATAGAGTTGGAAAAACCATCTATTAACTTTGCTTCGTGTGGAATATCTCTCTTATTTTTAATAATAATTGGCTTTTCCATGTTATTTTTTTACCCATTTCTGTTTTATCCCTGGCTTAAAATGCATTAAGTCTTCATACGACCAAAATTTGATAATAGGATACGCTCTCTCTTTAAAATGGTTTACTATTTCAGTGTATTCTGAACTGGAATCTTGCAAACTTATAACAATTTTTTTTTGTATTAGTTTTGTAAATGAACGTATAGGAACTTTTCCTTTTTTTAACTCTATATTCAATTCTATGAACTGATTATGCCTTGCATCATATCGTGTAGTCATAGTAAATTTACCAGTTAAATATTGTTGTGCTATTGGGCTTAATAATGCGCTACGAATCCACTCTGGATATATCCATAAACCATAAAAAGAGGTTGATAAATCATCTCGTTCATAAACATAAACAAATGGCAATCTATAAATATAGTCTGATAGACCCATACCTTTTGCCTCTTTTATTAAATCAATTCCATGTAATTTAAGTTTTAAAATCATTTCATCGAAATTCATAACTCCGCCTCTATCACCTATCGCATAGCGAATTAGAGGCAATCTACTATCTCCAGTAAACAAAATATTACCTTCATTGCTTTCAAAATTAACAAAATAAGGGTTATATTGGGCTAGAGTTGGGACTCTATTAATTGGGGAAAAAATTTCTCTAAATAATTCTTCATTTCCGTTTATTAACCTTTTTATCAGTATGCATGTTGCATTCTCTACAGCCATTGCTCCAATCTCTGCGCTCCCATAAACATTGATAGTATCTAAATAAAAATTACTCATATGTGTTTTTTTTGCGATATAATCTCTTAGTCCTTCTGAAATTGCTTCAGCTGCAAACTTGATTTTAATTTTCTTATCTTTTAAATTAATGTTTTGTGCTTCGGCTTCGTCAATGACATCCTTAATAAATGGAGGATAGCCTGCAAGAAGAATTTGATCATAGTATGGAGATATTTCTTTTAATATATTAATAATCTCTTGTTTATTTATTCCTGGAGTAATAATAGATAACGGAAAATTATTTCTAATCGCTAATTGCTCCAAAGCTTTATAAGTAATTAATCCTCCAATCCACACGCCCATTCCGAAACATACAATACATAATGTTGTAGGCATATCTTTTTCATTACCAGCTCTAATAAAATCTTCAATAAATATTGAGCAACGCCAATCAACCTCTTGGTTTCTTATAAAATAAAATGGTCTACCCGTAGAGCCGGAAGTAGAAGTAAAAATATTTTGAGAAAAAAGTTTACCGTCCCAGCAAAGCTCATTTAAAGGAAACTGTGTTAAATAGTTTTTTTTATTAATTTTTGGAAGAGTTTCAAAGTCCTTCCATGTTTTTATCTTGTCCGGATTAATTTTATTTTTTTTCAAAAAGCTTTTATATGCTGGAATTCTCTTTGCTGATTTTTGAAATAAATCTAATGAATGGTGTATTTGTTTCCTTTGCCAATAAGAACTTTCTCTTGTTTTCAACAAATAAAATATTCGTTTTACTGTTAGTAAATTTTTTTTCATGTTAGATGTTTTTAGGCGAGTGTAATTTTATCTTCAACTGGATGTCGGGGAGTAAATTTTTTAGGTCCATCAATATACCCTGCGCTAAAAAGAAACTGGGGTATCTCTTTAGTGCGAAGTATTTTTTGTACTTTTTTATATAACTTCCCCATCTCTATTGAAGCAACGTAGATTGAGGTTTTTATTCTATCATTAACTAATTCGAGCATGATTCTCTCAGCCAGCCTACCAACTTGGAGCCAACTGATTGGATTATTTTTTTTACTCGTGATCACGATAATAAGAGGAGCGGAACCAACACTTATTCTATTTAATTTAGCAACAACTGGACCTATGTTGAAAAATCTTACTATATAGGGAAAAAATATTGAAATTAAGTCGGGTAAATTTATTGAGTAACCTGGTATCCCTTCTTTTTTGGAAGAATAATTATTAATAAACCATTCTGACATTTCTTTACGAAATTTAGGATTTTTATACGCATATTTCATTCCTTCTGCAGTCAAATCTGACAATTGTTTTCTATCTTCTGACTTAGTGACTAAATGGAGCTTGACATCTGGATATCTTTTCGCAAGAATTTTTAGCTTTGTAAATACATGGGTAGGTAATAATTTTGCTTTAAAAATCCCCCTTTTGTTTGCCCTCATTTGAATTGCATTTAAAAGATATGACTTATTTTGATTAACAATACTCTTATCTAAATTTTTAAAAAACACTTCAACGATAAGGTTATTTTTGCTGTTAATTCTATATATATAATTCTTATATATATTGTAATATAGGGCTGCTTGAATAAGATTTTCTAGTATACAACCAATACTTATGAATAAGTCTCTACCAATTTTATCTCCGATTGGAATTTCTTTATTAATATTCTTATAAATTTCACAGGAATCTTCATTGATTTTGAAAAGCCAAGGTTGGCTATTATGGGTAGATGGTGCTAGTACAGCATACTGAAGAAGAAATTTTATTTTTTCTTTATTTGTTTCCAGCCTGAAAAAATCTTTTCCTTTTATATCTCGAATATCTGACATATTGACAATATTTCTGACAATCTATTATAGGGTATAGTATAACAAACATAGTAAACTATTTTAAAAAAAAATAATACATAAAGTATATTGAGGTATGATGATGATATTTTTCAATAATAAATACTCTATAAACTAAGTCGTAACGTAGTTTTTAATAAAATTAAAGATTATTTTTGAAAGTAAATAAAAGTATCTAGGTCAGCAGGATAACATAGTTCTAATTCAAAACGTGGATCACTTAAGAGCGGAACGACAGAAAAATATAGACGCAATCTATTTTTCTTATTTTTTGGATGTATAAGTAATTTCTTGCCATGCTTTGTAAATGCGAATACTTCATGTTTTTGAGTGTTCATCCACATTTTTCTAAATAAAGCATTCTCCATCATTTTGCTTATCAGTTCAATATACCACTTTTCTTTCATACGGTTTTGTTGAGCATATCTAAAATGAATTAGTATTTCTTGTAAGATTTTATACCACTCTTCTATCTCATCTTTTTTTAATAGTTTTGTATCAATATATTCTGGATGAAAAAGGATTTCTATTACTCTTGGCATCCTTATAAATAATTCTTTACATTCCTTTTCAGTAAAATTAAAAAATTTTATTTTCTTTTGATTAATTAATAATATACGCCATGTAAAATCAAGCAATACCGCAGGAAATGGCCATTTGTCAATGATTGACTTTACTTTAGTACGGACTGTTTCGATTTCCGCCAAAGTTGGCAAATAATTACCTACAAGTAATAAATGGTTTTTCTCCTGCTCCTTTAAATCAAGCGCTTTACAAATCTCGTCAATTAACGTACGCGTCGGCTTTTCTATACCTAGTTCAATATTACTTAATCTAACAATATCTTTCCAACCAAGTGAGAAAGCAACTTCGTTTTGTGTTATATTCTTTTGAGTTCTATAATCTTTTAGTAGTCCACCTAAACTTGCTTGAAGTATTTTAGACTCTCCATTCTGTAGCTCAGGCAATTGACCTTGCTCTAATTCATTCAAATATCCTAAACCAGCCGCATTTAAAAATAAGTTTGCTTCTTGCATTGTTTGTATGGCATTTCTTTTAACAAAAACTTTTATTACTTCCAATATTATCCGTCTATCCCTAGGTACCCTCTCTCCATTCTGCCACCTTGTAAACAGCGAAGTTTCATATACTATTCCCTCTTCGGCAAGAAGATCGCCGAATTCGGAGAGCGTCTCAATTTCTGAGCGAAGTCGATATTTTTTAAATAAGGCGGCAAAACTCGATCCCAAGGAGCTTTTCGACATAAGCGAAGGTTATTATAACCTACCGTTAGTCAATTTTCTTGACAGATTAGACAACCAACTTAATCTTTTTATTTAAAAAACAATAAAACTCCTGATCGACCTCTTTCGAATTTACAAAAACAGGCACATACTCTTCCTGTTTCTTTAGCTTCAAAATCTTTTTATCCTGCTCGCTTAGCGGATGGAAGTCGGAAAAATCAAATTTATATTTTAGTTGCTCACTTTGCGTCACCGGACGATCGGCCTTATACAGGAATTTTGGGAAAACATCTGATTTGTGAGCGCTAACAATATTATAGAAATCGGACATTATTCGATTCACATCCTCAAAATAATCGTCCGATTTTTGATATTCGAGAGTCACTCCGACAGGATGATGCCCGGTCAAATATTGTTTATTGTAGCGTGCGTCACTGTCCCAGATTATATGTTTTGCTGGTACGTAACTGCATGCTGTAATAACGTTGGCGTCAATAGTGTTTATAAACATGCAATCATCAAGGGATTGAGATTTGATCGCCCTAGTAGTATGAATGTCATACACGACATCATATTCCTTAAATCTTTTTTTCAAAACTTGCGCTCTTTTTTCTTCATATGACGTAGCCCAGTTTGCATAAAACGACCTGTTGAGGTCAGTTTCCAAGAAGCGTTGGTTGAGCGTCATTGCCTCGGGGTTTCCGATGAGCACTTCCCATTCAGTGTTTTTTACCCTTCCATAAGGATGTGTCAAAAATAAGTGTAATCCGGCAAGCTCATTGCCGTGGGTGCAAACAATGAAAAGGATTTTTTTCATTAAATGAGATAAGTATAGGCATAGAAATTGATAAATAGAATGACAAAAATGTCAGGAAAACTGACCGATAGTACGATATAATCAGTTGCGCTCATGAATAAATATTCAGATAATGCACAGTTTGCTACTCTCTTTAAGAAATACCGTCTTAGATCTGAAATTGAAACTCTCTCTGAATTTGGAGATTTGTTAGCACAGGAGGGGATTGTGTATGAGACCTCGTTATTTACCAGATGGCAGAAAGGAGAGAGAGTACCAAAAGACAGAAAAGTTATTCTTACTATATTGGGTCTATTTGTAAAACTTGGAGGACTACAGACAATAGAAGAATGCAATAGTTTCTTTGAAGCAGCAAATCAACGGAATTTGACACAAGAGGAAGAAGAAAGTTTAAAACAACATCTTCATCCTCTAAAAAACTCTAAATATTCGGCATCCAAGAAAATATTTTTTTATGCCAGTCCGCTTTCGAATAGATTTGATCATCAAATTAATATCATTTACAAAACAATTGGAGACTTGGGTTGCACTCATTTAAATCATGAAACTCAAACCCATAGATTGAGAAATCTTATGAAGAAAATAGATAATGGTGAAGACGAACAACTTATGGAATATAAGAAAATTATTCAAAACTTTATTGTTAAGATCAAAGATTCAGATATTTGCATATTTGAAATAAGTTTCAAAAGTTTGGGTGGCGGATATTTGATCCATCTTGCGCTCACTTTATCTAAGCCTACAATTATTTTGTATTACAAAGAAAACAAACCGCATATTTTTAGCGCTGTTGTTGATGAAAGACTAATTCTGAAGAGCTATAATGAACAAAATCTTATTAAAGTTGTAGAAAGGGTATTAAATGCGGCTAATGAAAAAATTTTCTAGCATTTATTAACTTTTTTCGTTTCTCTTCCTCATATGTTCCACGATCAAGTCGCGAAGAATTTTTGACTTGGTGACGCCCTGTTCGTTACTTACATCTTCAAGATAGCTTAAAAGTTTTGGACTCAGGAAAAAATTAAAACGCTTATCACGTTTTTCACGTGCCTGAGTCAGTGTTTTTTTGAGAACTTTTTTTAGATTATTATCATCGTAACTCGCAATAATAAGCTTATCATCTTCTATTCCTGAAAGGAAATAGGCTGTGTTGTCTTTGTAGTAGAGAACGATGACTGGCTTTGAATAATCTAGCGCGGTTTGGATCAGAAATCCGACACCAAGGCTGGGCATGGTGGTTTCAAATATGCAAATATCTGCAGACTGTATTCCTTTCACCATGTCGTGGTAAAACTTTTTATGCTCTTCTCGACCGCGTGCCATTTTATCTTGAAAACCCACCGAGTTTGTATTAATAAAATCTGATACATGAGTATATCCCATCTTTGGAATCTCGTCATATATTTGACGATATTTTTCACGCAGTTCTCCTTCGCCTCGTGGTGTACTAACAAAAAATACTTTCATAAACCGACAATATTATATAGTAGAGATTAGATATCTACAAGCGGTTTTAGTTAATGCGCAGTAACAGCATCCATAAATTGTTCAGTATGTTCCCCGTTTGTAATTACATCACAACGCGAGTTTGCAAAACGGGCGATCTCCATCCAGGTATAATTAGTGACAGGGCCGGAGACTGCCGCTCTATAGGTAAAGGGCCCGCGCTCTTTTGTAAAAACCGGCTCTCCATTTTGTACATTAAAGTAATCTTGTATAAATTTGTATCCGTCTTTTTTAACGCGTTTTGATAACGCACGAAGCGCCTGTTTGCGTTGTCCTTCAGGCAACTCATAAAGGACTGTTAATTCCGAACCGATATCAAGTGAATGCAGTGGAATTGGTGGTTTGATGATATTGCCAAGTTGAAAGCGGACAGGTGTAATATTTCTATACAGATCAATTTTTTTTCGTGTGTTTGCAACGGTCTGAGGACTTACATCTCTAAGGTGCATATTTGAGACAAACCAGTTAGTTGACTCTTCATCAGCGAAAGGGTCAGTATGATCAATACCTACAGCATCCGCAATCATAACCGGCTCATGTGCATGGCTCATAATTAAACTTTGTTCATTTCCGTGAAATGTCCAATCCTGTGCTCTATAAGGATCGGCCCCTTCACAACGGCCGTTACATGCAAGGCGGGCCAATACCCAGTTCGCACTCACCCCAAAATCACCGAGCGTTACGGCTTGCCCTGGAAAAAGAGTACGAATGAGAAAAGGAAAAAGAATGCCTCTATTTGGCATCGTTGTTTGCACTTCTTTGGTCATTAATATTTCTTGATAACGATCAAAGTAGTCAGTCTGGATAAGCTGATACATTCTCTTCCAGGCTTCTGCATTAGTCAACCGTTCTGACCTTATATAATCTGGTAACCCTCGTTTTATAATATTGATATAATTTGGTCCATGTATCAATGCAAGTCCCATTTCATGCATTCTTGTTAATGGCCAATTTTTTTCACTTCTCTTTTCGCGCACATCATTAAGGAGATTAAGAAGTGTAGGATCCTCGTCTGCGTGAAGTAAAAAACCTTTCGCAGATAGTGATGCTAAAGGATCATTTCCTATGGGTTCTTTCACTAATCCCGCTGTTAACGCATGAAAATCTACTTTATCACCATGTATTAGCTCATCATAGCCATATCCTTCGTCGTCAATTGTGAATGTATTATCTTCTGCCATAGAAACTCTATATTATACTATAAGTTGCTGCAATACCAAAAATCACTCATTTCTTTCAAAGTACGCTTCCAGTATCTCCTTTGCTATAGGTGCTGCAATGTCGGAACCCTGTCCGGCCTCCTCAATAAGCACCGTTATAACAATCTCCGGATTGTCAAACGGAGCAAAAACCGTAAACCAAGCATATGGCTTACCAGAAATTTCATGAGTTTCAGCCGTGCCCGTTTTACAACCTACTTTAACAGGCCTTTTTGGGAACTGTGTAAGTTTTGCACTTTCTGATGAATCTTTATCAAGCTTGGCAAGCTGAGCCGAAACCGTGGCTTCATAGACTTTAAAATCAAAAAACGGATAACCGGTACCGCCGGTCTCGCAGGCCTGCTTCATTCCCTCTCGAATTGTCTCGTATGTTTGAGTCGACATTGGGATTTTTTCGCAATGCGGAGTTTGTTTTGGGGCTGATCCGGCTTTCAAAAGCATAGGAGTGCAACGATAACCTTCATTTGCAAAAGCAGCGGTGGCCATGGTCATCTGTAGCGGGGTTACAGACACATAACCTTGTCCGATTGATAAATTATAAGTATCGCCCAAATACCACTTTTCATTAAGCGTGTCTTCTTTCCAAAATGCCGTTGGAATGATGCCCTCTTTTTCCTGAAAACCAATGCCGGTTCTGTTTTGAAATCCAAATAGCTCTGCCCAGCGTTTTATTTTTTCCGGCCCAAGTTTTGCACCAAGTTGATAAAAATAAATATCATTTGATCGTTTTATGGCTTTATAAATATCAACATCGCCCTCGGTGCGTCCGTATTCAAGAAAATACCAGTTATGAAACTTTAAAGGGCCGGCCTCCAAAACTCCCTTGTCTTCAAATATGGTCTTTGTCGTGATTGCCTTTTCTTCAAGTCCGGAGACGGCAACAAACGGTTTAAACACCGAGCCCGGCGGATACAGTCCTTCAACAGCACGATTATAAAGAGGTTTGTCAGGATCTTTTAAATAATTAGCCGACTTTTTCGTGTCTCCGTCTTCAAATACCTGGGGATCAAATCCGGGACTTGAGTCAAGTATCAATACTTCGCCTGTTTGCGGTTTGACTGCAACAATAGCTCCTTTTTTATCTTTCATAAGAGAGTAGGCTTTTTCCTGTAAAAAAATGTCGAGTGCAAGTTGGAGCTCGGCTCCGGATTGAGGAGGAAGCACGTCAAGTGTTTGTTTGTAATTTCCGGAGGCATCAACTTCTACGAGTTTTTTTCCGTGCTCCCCACGAAGCTCGCATTCATAACGCTTTTCAATGCCGGCCTTTCCTGTTTTGTCCCCAAGCATGAGTCCGTACAAACACGGGTCCTGTTTTATATCTTTCTGGTCTGCGGTCTGAACATACCCCATAATGTGGCTTGCGGCAGAAGATTTATAGTAAATTCGATCTGAAACTATCCTTTTTAGCGAATGTGTGGTGTCTTCTGGCATGTGATTTGCCGCAAGTATGATGCCTTTTCGGTCTTTTATCGTGCCGCGCGGTGCTTCGATGACGACTTCTCGTATCCGATTATTTTCGGCAAGAGTGCCATAATAGCTCCCCTTCACAACAGTAATCTGAAATAAACGAACAATGGCGATTAAAAAAAAGATAAAAACACCGATAACATAACTCCAATAAATCAACCCCGAACTTCGCGATTGTTTTCTTTGAAAGTTCATTGACCCCGAGCGACCTTTTTCAATAAATGGTAGCTTGTTCATACACTTGGATTAATGTGGGATTCATTCTATCAGACTTTTCTCAGACTCTGAAGCAACGACTTGAAACCCTACATGGGATTGTCCGGCAAAAAAGAGTCCTTCGCCAACGCCTGCAGAAAGCAAGAAGTGCTTTTCTCCACCTGTTAGATAAAAGGTTTTTGTTATTATATCAACCGCGGCTGTTGATTGTTTGAGGATGATCTGAAGACTCGAGTTGGTGATGATTGCTCGCCCTTCGTCTGTTGCCAAAAAATCCTCCGCGTCTTGAGTGATTGTTGTCATCCCAAGTTTGTACTTTCGAGCGCGTTTGGCAAAACTATGAAGATAAGCGCCGGAATCTTTGTTTTTGATTAAATACCACGCTTCATCTACAACAAGAATGCGTTTTCTTGGATCTCCACGGCGAACCCGATGCCAAATATAGTCAAGCACTATATACATCGCAACCGGACGCAATTCCTCCTCAAGATCACGTATTCCAAACACGGTCAATCTGTTTTTAATATCAAAGTTTGATTTGCTGTTTAAAATACCGGCAGCCGAACCTTGTACATACTTTTCAAGCCGATCGGCAAGATCACGAGCATCGGTAGATTCCATACCAATAAGTATTTTGTATAAATCCTCAAGCAGCGGCGTCTCAAACTTAAAAGTTTCAGGTTCTTGCGTAATACCCTTTGAACGATAAGTCAGAACGAGCGCTCGATCCAAAAGCGCATCTTGGGAAGGCGTGATATCACCCATTATTACTCTCATCAGGGAGTGAAGATCTAAAATCTTGTTTGAAAGCTCGTCTGGCTCAGGACTTTCGGCATTTAGATCAAAAGGGTTTAGTTTATACTCCGATTTTGTTGAAAACTCGATAAATTCGCCGCCGACATTGTTGCAGAGTGTACGATACTCATTTTCGGGATCAATTATGATAACGTCAACTCCGAACATGAGTAGTCGTGAGGCTTCAAGTTTGACAAGAAAGCTTTTTCCGCCACCGGATTTTCCCAAAATCACCGAGTTGGCATTTTCCAAAGTAAAGCGGTCAAAGATGATAAGACTTCCATCATGCTGATTCAGACCATACAATATGCCTTCGTTTCTTGTAAGCGAGGCGGTTGAGAACGGAAAGGTCATGGCAAGTGAAGTCGTGTCCATATTGCGCCACACACCAAGTTTGTCTGAAAATGTGGGAAGCGTGGATTTGAATCCTTCTTCCTGTTCGAGTGTCGCCTGTTTTGCGATGATAAGCAGCGAAGAGAGCGTTGAATCAATCTCTTTGGTCACACTATCAAGCTCTTCTTTGGTGTCTGCCGGAATCGTAATATATAAACCAAACTGGAAAAACCGCTCCGCGCCTTTGGCAAGCTCCGCCTGCAGAGCAAGGGCGTCATCTAATGCCACTTGGACTGTGGGGTCAACTACTTTACCGGATTTAATATCGCCCTCAATTGTGGCCTGCATCTCGGCAATCTTGCGTTTGAGTTCGTTTAAAATTGCCTTAGATTCTGAAGGATAAATAAACATTGAGATATTGAGCGGGTGGTCATAGGTAATAAGAGAGTAGAGCCAGTTTGCCGAAACATACCTTGGATAACCGACTACATAAAGTGTCCGATAGTATCGCGAGTCAATTTTAATATGATTAAAATCCACTTCAACGTAAGATGGCGCGATCATGTCTTGTATCGCCACATTGCCTTTGGCGAGGACGTCGGCGACATTTTTTGCCTCTTTTGGCATTTGCGCTGTTTTTTTCTTATCCTTATTTCCAAAAAATAACATAATAAAAATTACAAATTTAAAATTGAATTTCGTTATTTATTCGTAATTCGTAATTAGAAATTGATAATTATCCACTTGTTAACACGACATCGGTATATGTATCTACCGGTGCAAGCTGTCGGCCGGTTGCGGACGGATTATAAAGGTTATAAAAAAGTTCGGTCAGTTCTTGTTTTTGCAACACCGTTGGCTTGAGACCAACTTTTGCTAAAAGCCGCAACAGATGATCGCGCTTTGGGTAAAGCGAGATTTTGGCACGACTGAAAATATATTCTTTGCCAAATCCTCGCGCTTTGATGCCAGTCACCCCAAGCTCAAGAGGATTAAACGGTACTCCAAAAAAGAAACGCTTTTCAAGGACGGTATTTTTTTTCACTGTTCCCTTGATGTATTCCCTGTAATCCTCAAGACGGGCCTTTGTGCGTTCATCTTTTTGTGTTGAGATCAAAGACTCGACATAATCGAGATACAAAGAAATGTTCATCATTTTTGAGATAATTACTATTTGCACCGGAAAAGACAATGAGTTAAGTAAACTTGCGTAACTATATATCATCGCCGTCTGATCTTCGGCGGCAAGCAACCAGAAGTTAACGGCGCCGATCTCAAGTACGGTCACTGCTGAAAAATCCTTCATAAGCATGATGTCGTCTCTTATGTCTTCGATGCCTATGAATGACTGTGTCGAGGCTTTTTTTGGAGAAGTTGGTTTGGATTTCGTCATAAAATTTCTTTTGAATAAAACAAAAGCGGGGCTTGATGCTCTTGCCCCAAATGTATTTTCATTGTATCAAAAAAGTAATTACCGTTTGGATCGTCAATCTCAAATTGGTATTCCCCAGTCGTAAGCGGACTGTAGGTAGCAAATACTCCATAAGGATTGGTTTTAAGAAGCCTAAGTTGTTTTCCAGACGCATCTTTGATTGTAACGAGTATCCCCGGAAGCGGGATTTGTTTTCTGTTTTTGATGACCCCGGTAATAAAAGGTTGATGAACGATTGATTCGTCAACGCGTAATTGCGAAGCTCCCTGACCTGCAGAGGCCGCTCCTTGGTTAAGGACAGGTACTTGTAAATTCTGACTCAATAAATCTTGAATGTGCATTTTTTGTTTATCCTGTGTTTTTGTACTGTTTAAGTCTGATGTTTGTTGTTTTTGCAGATATTCCGCTAATTTCGCTTTTGATTCAACATGAGCAATCGCAAGATGAGGGTCACTTAGGAAAAATAAATCCTTAATAAAATATACGGTTTCGTTCTTTTTTTTATAAACATATTGAGTCGGTGAGTTTAAGCTTTTGAGAAAATTTTTGATCCAGACATCAAGCGAACGATCATTAATTGGTAAAAAAGCAAACAGCAGACCAACTGCCCCGATAAGCACTCCGGCAATGACATTCACATACGCAACCGGTATAACCGTGTACACGATATAACCAATCGGGAAAAAAACCGCCAAATAAAGAAACTGCTTGAGGGTCATAAACCCAATGAGCTTAAATTCAAACGTGGTAATCTGGCGTGGTATCGGATGCTGCTCCATAATATCAGTATATCGTAGTCGGGAACATGTCGCCAGTATTTTACGAGAGCGCTTCCTTTACTAACGCATCGGCTTCCTGATTTTTTTCACGAAGCACGTGAGTATAGGAAATTGGCAGACCGATCTGCATTTCAAGCATTTTTACACGAGTATGAAGCGGTTTTATGTCGGCATTTTTTACTTTATAAAGACCGTTTACTTGCCTTACCATGAGCTGTGAATCGGAAATCACCTGTAAACTTTTAACTTTTAACTTTTCACTTTTAACTTGCGTGTAAACATATTCAAGAGCTCGGATAAGCGCGGTATATTCTGCGACATTATTAGACGCTATGCCGATTTTTTCTTTGTGTTTATGAAGTAATTTTCCATCCTTATAAACAAGAAATGCGCTTGCTGCTTTTCCTGGATTATTTAACGAACCGCCATCTGTGTAGATTTTAAGTTGCATTTTTCTATTGTAAGTGAATTACGAAATTTTAGATATACCTATTAGGGTGGCAGAAAGAAAGGGATCCCGACACGCGTCCCGCCAAGGCGGGGGGAATGAATTTCTGACAGGATCCTAAATTATTTCGTAATTCACGTAATTATCAAGTTGCACGATTAAAGCTCTCCAAGTTTTTCTTTTCTTTCGGCTTCCTGTTTTACCAAGTTTAAGAAGCGTTCTGTTGAAGAAATGCGACGATGGCCCACGATCTTGGCAATATATTCAAGTGTCGCACCGTTTGTGAGTTGATGGGCGATGAACGTATTTCGCAAATCATTGACTGTGGCATTTTCGATTCCCACTTCCTGAAAACAGCGGTCGATTATCTGTCTTATGTTTCTGATAAGCAGCTGATTGCCGGTGCGAGTGATAAAAACACTATCAGCGTCAGAATGATTTCCTCGTTGTTCCAGATATTTATCAAGGGCTTTTTTGGCAGCGTTGTTTAGAGGCACATCACGTTCGATATTTTTACCATATTTGCGTATATACAGTGCATCTTTTTTGATATCCTCCAGTTTTAATACCGCAAGCTCGCCGATCTTGATCCCGGTCTGAAGCAATACTTCAACCAGCGCGTATGTTCGTGCGTCTTCTTTGGCCACATCACGCAGCGCGCGATACTCCATTTTGCTAAGTATTCGAGGTGGGGTCTGGGTGTATTTAGGATGAGCGATATCAAACGCCGGATTTGCGGTAATAATATTTTCGTGTTTAAGAAAACGGAAAAAAGTTCTGATAGAGTTAAGTTTGCGAGACGCTGATTTCTTGGTGTAATTTTTACCAAGAAGGCTCTGTATGAAGCCCTCAATATCTTCTTTTTTCACGTCGCGGATATCGTTTTTTTCTTTTGAGGCCAAAAAACCGATAAACTGCTCGATATCTTTTTTATAAGCAACAATTGTGAATTTTGATTTGCCTTGCTCTTCTAAGAAGGCTATGAAACGCTCCAGAAGCTTAGGCAGAAAATATTCATCCATATGAGCCTATAATATACCACACCTATAATAAAAATACAACGCAACTGTTTTCTAACTTTTATCTTTTCTTATGTAATGAATAAGTATATGGAATCATAAATGGAATCGCAAAAGAAAAAATTATCACATAAACTGCTGGTAATTTATAAAGATCTACGCTACAATAGATACCTATTACAAATTTTTACTTAATATTTCTATGGCAACAGTGAAGGCTGACAATAGCTCATTCCAAAAAGAAGTTCTTGATCATAAAGGAGTCGTCATTGTCGACTTTTATGCCGACTGGTGCGGACCTTGCAAGGTCACCGAACCGATTCTTGAAGAACTTTCGGAAAAAATGAAAGACGTAAAGTTTGTAAAAGTTGATGTTGATGCAAACCAAGAACTTTCCGTAAAATATTCGATCTTTTCTATTCCGACATTTCTCATCGTAAAAGACGGTAATGTAAAAAATCAGATTGTAGGAGCCCATAGTAAAGAAGATTTTGAAAAAGAAATTAATACCGTGATCAATGGTTGACGACTGCGTATATTAATGCTTTATCACCCGAACGACTTTTCCGTGGATTGTTTTTAGAATAATATGCGCCTGGCCAAGTATAAATATGGCAAACTCTGAAAGCCAGCGCCATGAAGATGTAACCGGCTTATGAAGTCCGGCAACTACTTTCTCATCAGATATCGGCAGTTGCAGTTTTTGGAGTGGTGAAAGCTTTGCGCTGTCGACATACTGAAGTCCGGCTTTTTTAAGTTCTGGGTGAAGCTCCGGTTCTTGATCGACTTCCGTAATATATTCTTTAATTTCTTTTCGTTCTGCACGCGGTTCGCTTTCAGAAGGGGTGAACTCCGGTTTTCCTGCCGCTTCTTTTGACTCGATCGAAAGAGGCACGGCCTCACCTTCTTTGGTGACGGCAACCGTGGTTGGCTGATTTTTTTTATCTTTTTTTAATAAATCGTCGATTGGAGTATAGTTTTTCATAAATTGACTATAATGTCAGTGTATCATGTAAGCTTCTCTTCCTTCGAATAGTTGCGCGCCAAGACAAAAAGTAAGTCGGACAAACGGTTTATGTATCTAAGAACGGCGTCATCTTGATCTTTCTTATCTTTTTTATTATGAATAAATTTTCCAATGCGCCTTTCGGCATTGCGCACAGATGTTCGAGCAAGATGCAGTCGCACTGTCATCTCGCTTCCTTGAGGCAGAACAAATCGAACAAGTTTAGGTAATTTTTTTTCCAGAAAATCAATTTTCTTTTCCAAATATAAAACCTTGCTGTCAAATTTTTTTTTTTTATTATCGATCTTGGCGCCGGAAAGATAGGACATGATGGAATAAAGGGTCATTTGGATCTCGCTTAACAATTCTTTGGTCTTTATGTCTTTTATAGATTCCGCAGCAAAACCGATAAATGAGCTTGCTTCATCAACGGCGCCATACGCCTCGACTTGCAAGTCGTATTTTAAAACACGCTTTCCCCCAAATAGCGATGTTTTGCCGCGGTCTCCTGTTTTTGTGTAGATTGACATACGGTATTATAGCAATTTGACATGACCTTAAAAACTGGCTATAGTAATCCGTATGCAGAAGCGCGTTGTCTCAGCAAAAAAAATCCTTAGGCTTATTGCCTTTACTGTAATAGCGTTTATTGTAGGAACTTCAATATATTTTGTAAGTACGACTCAAACTAAAACAACGACTGCCACTCGTGCAGCCGAAGCCAATTTCGATCAATACTGTGAAAACGGTATTTATTATGTCACCATGAATGGAAAAAAGACCAAATGTGGAAGGGCGCCAAACTGTGACGGCTGGACTTACGAGCAAGCAGAACAATTAAATTATCGAAGCAGTGGAGAGTGTTGGATAGAAGATTATTTTGGAGGAAATAGATGTAATGCTTACTGCAAAGGATATATACCTTTGTGTTGCTATAAAATGGCAATAACCAAAAATCTCGAAGACTGTGTATGGAATGAACGATATGCATGCCTACCAGAGCAATGCGAAGGGGTTGGGGGTAGCTGTGGACGACTCATTGATGGATTTTGTGTTAATAACGATAATTGTGTGGCTGATGATCGCGACGTTCCCCTTTATTCTCTCGAACAAAGACTAACCGGAAATTTTTCTACACCTCCAACCCCAACGTTTACGCCAGCAGCTGCCACGCCGACGCGTACACCAACTCCAACGCCGACAAATATACCTGCCAACACACCAACACGAACACCTACGCCGACAAATATACCCGCCTCTACCCGCACTCCGACTCCAACCAACGCATCGGCAGCCACGCCGACACCGACAAGTACGGCTGCAGTACCCGCTCAACCCAGATTTGCCGAATGTGATGAATGTGGATATTGTCAAGGGAAAGAACAACCAGGTAACTGGAAAAAATGTGTAGCTTGCCTGTATCCACAAGTTAATGTGGAGACAGATCCCAATGGTACCTTAAGAGTATTAGAACCAACAGGTACACTAACCGATGTGGAGAAAAAAGAGTTTGCAAGACCTATTAAACCTGCTCCAGGTAGATACTATACCCAGCTTGGTTGTATAATTACAGACCTATCTACATTTCAGGATCCGGCAGCAGCAGGAGGACTACTTAACTTTCTTCTAACAAGACTGATATTTCCAGTGGCTGGAGTATTAGGATTTCTTGCTCTACTTTATGGAGCATTTCTTCTTATTACAGCGCAAGGCAACTCTATGCAGATACAGATTGGTAAAAGCTATATTATTGGTGCTATTGTTGGACTCATATTTGTATTCTCATCAATACTACTTGTTTCATTGGTTGGTGGAGATATACTGAAGATTCCGTGG
>Ga0209542_10003074_pt1 | contig 36256 bp, 33 predicted proteins | sample RifCSPhighO2_01_FD_184028 | JGI IMG/M metagenome (GOLD analysis project Ga0209542, IMG submission 184028) | Soil microbial communities from Rifle, Colorado - Rifle CSP2_plank highO2_0.1 (SPAdes) (version 2) | ecosystem: Environmental > Terrestrial > Deep subsurface > Rock core/Sediment ...
TATCAAATAATGATGGAAGTTATACAATAGTAGAATTCAAATCGGGAAAATATAAAACAGGTGTTTTTCAGAAAGAAAGTTCTAAGTTAAAGGCTGCAAAAGATCAGATAGAACTTTATGCATTATCCATTAAAAAAGATTATCGCGTATCAAAGGGAATTGTATTCTTTTTTGGTGATGGGCATAAAGAAGTATTTAATGTAGATGGAAAAAATATGAATTTAAATCTGATTAATACTATCCAAGAAATAAATACTTTAAATTTCGAACCTTGTAATGACAAAAATATTTGTCAAACATGCGTTTTTTCTCAGTATAAAATATGTCCATATAATAAATATAAAGGAGAAAATTCAAAAATTGATGAAGATGGAGAAGAAGATTATATCAATGAATGTTGTAATCCACTTTTCTAGAAACTCCTCCTTTCTTTAATATAAATTTTCGAGCGTAGCGAGTGTATATGTCTGGAAGACCGAACTCCCCCCATTTTGCTTCTTTTTCTAAAAGAAGAGAGAACTTAAACACAATTGAACTTAACACCTATTAACCGAAAACTTTGCGGGAAAAGGTGTGCTGGGTTTATTAAGGCGAAGTGGTATGTTTAGTGTATGGGTTATTTGGAGAGGCTGGCGGATTTGATAACTGGTTATAGTCAAACAGAAATCTTAAACCTTTTTCCCTTCTTTGCCTTTTCCAGAGTGTACTTTGCAATCTTGTGCTCTGAAGCCCATTTATTTGCTGCGTCTTCTGATTTGAAGGTTCTTGGCCCGTTTTGCTTTGCTTTTGGATGGAAAAAATCGTAGGGATTCAGGTGCGTGCTGAGAAGGAACATTCGCTTTACCCTAGTGTGGATTTTTGTCATGCTGCTGGAGGTTTTTGGCTTGTTTAAATAATTAACCCTTTTTCGGTGCAGTCAAGTAATGTGTGTTGGGAATTCGCGTCTCTACGAGATTTGAATTTTCCCCCCTGATTCTTCGAGGGGGAGAAAAATTCAAACCCTAACGAAGTTAGGGCGCGAATTCGAAGTTTTCCAACTTAAGTTGACTATACCCCTTTTTTCTCCGCAAGGAGGTTCTGCAGGGATTGGTATGCCCTTAATGAGTCCTTCTTTTGAAGTATCAGCGTAAGCTCTGTAAGCGTTGAGACTATCTCGTATATGTTTATGTTCTCCCAGGCAAGGCGCTTGACGACAGTAAAGATTACACCGGGCGTATGGAGGAAATCCTTGCTGAAGGTAATTGTCATTGCAACAAGGCCCTCTTCCCTGTTGAGTATCTTCTCGCCCTTCAGGAAATCAATAAGCTTTTCCCTGTACCTTTCGCTGATTATAACCGAAACCTCGTAATTTCCTATTACTACATTCAATGTATCGCCCTTCTCAAAGTCAACAAGATTGTAGATGCCCTTGAGCTTTGCAAGCAGGGATGGAGTTCTCCTGACTGTGAAGTCTATCAGGCTTGTCTTCATTATAAGCTCTGAATGAGAGGGAAATTTTGAGGCAGCGATGTTCTTTTTTTCAATCTCGTCGCCATACCTGCGCAAAGCCATTGCAACTGCAGCCTGCTTTACCTTTTTGCCGAGCTCTTCCTCTATCAAGGGGGCAAGCTCTTCGGCCAGATTGCCGTAGCTTACGATTTTGTTTCCCAGAGCTTCCTCAAGAAAGGGCCTGCTCTGGATGATTTTTTTTACGATGTGGGCAATTGTTACCATTTTGCGTTCTTTGTTGGGGTTTTAACATTCTGTTTAAATAACTTTAGGTAACATTTTTATACTGCACGGCAAAGGCGATAACCATGCCTGAAAAAATCGTTCACTGGGCTGACCAGATTGCAAATGAGGTAAAGGAGCGCGTTGAGAATGACGAAGTTCTGAAAAAGACTGCAAGGAAACTTGGCTATATTGTTTTGGACGAGAAAACACCTTCTGGAGTAATCCACATAGGCTCGGGCAGGGGATGGGTGATTCACGACGCCATTGCCAAGGCGATGCGCGACGCAGGGATGAAAGGAAGATTTATTCTTTCTTCCGACGATATCGACCCAATGGACAAGCTTCCTGCATACCTCGACAAGAAGTTTCAGAAATATATGGGAATGCCGTTCCGAAACATACCCAGCCCAGTAGAGGGCTATGACAGCTATGCGGATTACTATTTCATGCAGTGCGTTGAAAAGTTCGAGGAGTGGGGGATTAATGCGGAGATAGAGAGCACAGGGAAATTGTATGAAAGCGGAAAGTTTAATGCTGAGATTAAGGAAATTCTTGACAATTCAGAAAGGGTAAAGACCATATTCGAGAGAATTTATGGAAAGCCTTACGACAAGCTGCCTTTCAATGCTATATGCGAGAAGTGCGGCAGGATTGGAACTACATTAGCTTCCAAATGGGACAGGAAGAATGAGGTTGTTTCATACAAGTGCGAGGAAAATGCTGTTGAGTGGGCAAAGGGATGCGGGCATGAAGGGGATATTTCGCCATATAACGGCAATGGAAAGCTTCCATGGAAAGTGGAATGGGCTGCAAAATGGCGCTCTTTAGGGGTAGTTTGCGAGCTTGGCGGAAAGGACCATTTCACCAAGAAGGGCTCAAGGGAGGTTTCAGTGGCAATCTCGAATGAAGTCTTGGATTATCCGCCCCCATATCCATCGACAAGGTCTTCAATCGGGCAGGGCTATGAATTCTTCACCATCTCGGGAAAGAAAATGTCAACATCAAAAGGCCAGGGAGTTGGATTTGCGGAGATTTCAAATATACTGCCTCCGAGGATTCTTAGGTATCTTTTGGTAAGGACGAGGATTCACGCAGTTGTTGATTTTGACCCCTATCGCGCAAATGACTTAATACTGCTTTTTGACAGGTTTGACGCAACAGAGAGAATCTACTTCGGGAAGGAAAAACTGGAAAATGAAACAGATTTGGAGAACCAAAAAAGAATTTATGAGCTTTCGCACATCAAAGAGCTTCCGGAGAAGATGCCGGTGCAAATCCCATTAAGCTTGGCTGGCATGGTCATTCAGGTTGGCTTTAACGAAGAGGGCGCGATTAAAATACTTCAGGATACAGGGCATTTGCCTAAGGACTTATCCGGAATAGACCAGCATTATGTGATGGAGCGCCTTCATGACGCAAGGAACTGGATAGAGCATTTTGCAACTGACGACTACAAGTTTATTTTGCAAAAGGAACTTCCGGCTGGATTGAAGTTATCCGAAGATGTTAAGTCTGCATTGGGAGAAATACCCAAACTTCTGAAAGAGTCAAAAGACGAAAAAGAATTGCACAACAAATTTTATGAGCTCTGCCAGGAGCACAACATTGAAGTGAAGGATTTCTTCAAAGGCGCGTATAACATTCTGCTGAACCGCGACAAGGGCCCAAGGCTTGCTGCATTTCTTATGGCAGTCGGGCATAGAAGGGTTTCTGAGCTGTTTGGGAAGATTTGAGTCGTGGTTTCTTTATTATTAATTAAGAAGGGGCGCCAGCGCAGGGAATTCCAACAAGCCGGAAAAAACCGAAAAGTATTTGAACCCCGGAGTCCTTACGGACACTAAGCTCTGAACTTAGCGGCTTTACCAGACTCGCCAACGCTGGCGCGTTCTTTTTTGTGTTATGTTCTCTTTAATAAACCCATATGCCTTTTTTTCGGAAGAAAAACGTGCTTAAAAGAACTTACCATTTTCTTACTACTATCCAATAACAAAAAGTTTATAAATGGAAGTATATTATCCAGCTTCTATGGCAAAGAATATCGTTGTTGCATTGCTTTTTTTGATAATGCTCCCTTTGGCTTATGCTGACGGAGTTGAGATTCGCAGCTTCAAGGTTTATGCTGATGGGAAGCTCCAATACGGCTCTGTTGATGTTTTTCCAAACTCAAATGTTACTATAACTGTTGAAGTGGAGAATGACTACAGCACCGAAGATGACATTGAGCTGGAAGAGGTGAATGTCGAGCTTACCGCAGACAGCATTTTGCAGGGAGATGACTTTGAATATGAGTTTGATGAATTCTCCCTGGACCCAGGAGAGAGAAAGACATTGACAGCCAGCTTCATTGTGCCATGGGCAATTGACGAAGACACTTATGTGCTTGCATTAACAGTCAGGGCTGATGACGAGGATGGCAATTCATTCAAGGAAGAGGATTCTGCAGACCTTGTGCTGAAAAAGGAAGAGCATGATGTCGTTGTTTCTGACTATTCATTTTCTTCAGAAATAAGGTGCGGGGAGACTGCAACTCTTGACTTGGAGATAACCAACATAGGAAAAGAAAATGAGGATAATATCATATTAGAGATGGAAAATGACCTTCTTGGCTATTCCTTCAAAGACGACAATATTGACCTTGAGGAGGGCGAGGATGACAGCCAGTTTTCAAGGCAATATGATTTGGCAGTACAAAAAGATAAGAAGGGAAATTATCCACTTGAAGTGAAGATTACGTTTGACGACGGGGACAGGGAAGAGAGAACTTTTATCCCTTTTGTCATAATCTGCGGGGAGAAGGCTGAGCCAAAGGAGCAGGAAACAAAAACGGCGACAACACAGCCAAAGACGGAAACGCAGCCAAAAGCAGAGGCTCCAAAAGAAGAAGCAAAAGAGGAGGCGAAAGAAACACCCTCACTTAGCATTAATCAGACTCACATTCCAGAAATAAATGCCACAACAGTATCCTCGGGAAAGTCTATCTTTGATGGTATTGATGAGACAACTGTGCTGGTTGCACTAAGCGAGGTGCTTGTTGTATTCTTTGTAGTGTTTATCGTGCTGATGCTGAGATACAGAAAATGAAACTCAACAAAGAAAGCCTTGCTGAACTAAAGGAAAACTTCAGGCTTAACATCTATGAAGTAAAGATTTGGACATCTTTGCTGTCGAGGGGAATTTCTTCTGCAGCGGAGCTTGCAGACATATCTGGCGTTCCAAGGTCAAGGTGCTACGATGTTCTTGAAACGCTTGAGAAAAAAGGGTTCATAATAATGAAGATAGGCAAGCCAATCAAGTATATAGCAATCCCTCCGCTTGAGGTTGTGTCAAGGGTCGAGAAAGAGATAAAAAGTGAGGCAGAGAGGGTGGCAAATGCAACTGACGAGCTTAAGGGCTCGGATACGTTCAGGGAGCTTGAGCTTCTCTTTAAGACAGGCATAACCTTTGTTGACCCATTAGACCTTGCAACATCCCTAAGTGGGAAATCGGACATTGCAATACAGGTTAAAAGCATGCTGGAGCGCGCAAAATCAAAAGTAATCTTATCCGTCTCCGATATGAGCAGCAAAAAGGTCAACGCCTTAAAGAATTCCCTCAAAAAGTCGAAGAAAGGGGGCGCCAAATTAACAATATATGCACCGGAAAAAAAGATTGCAGAGCAGTTCAGGGAGTTTAATGCGGAGATAGGCAAAACCCAGCTGCAGTTTTTGATTGTTGACGGCAAGGAAATGCTACTTTACACAACAGACCAATTCGTAAACCCGCAGTATGAGAACGCAATCTGGCTGAACTCAGCTTTTGTGGTAAAGGCGCTGGAAACATTAGTCAGCCGGAACATGAAACCGTAAGATTTAAATAGTCGCATATATTTCAATAACGCAAGGGTTAATTCTAACATGAGCGATGATAAAGACGTGCTGAAAAGCGGGACAACTACAGCAGCTATAGTCTGCAAAGACGGCATAGTGATGTGTGCTGACATGAGGGTAACCTATGGCTACCTGATATCGTACAAGCGCTTCGAGAAGATATTGAAGATAACAGATGATATTGCAGTAACTGTTGCAGGAACAGTTTCTGATGTGCAGCTTCTGGCAAAGCTGATTAGGGCGGAGCTAAAGCTCAAGATCATAAGGACAAAACGCGAGCTTTATGTCAAGGAAGCGGTAAATTTGCTTGCAAACATGGTTTATTACAATATAAGGAAGATGTCATTAATACCTGGAATAAGCCACTTCATTGTTGGTGGAAGGGATTCAACAGGGTATCATGTTTATGACCTGGGGGCAGATGGCTCCATCACAAAGGTGGATGACTATTGCTCTTCCGGCTCCGGCTCTGTCATGGCGTACGGAGTTTTTGAGACTCTCTACAAAAGGGACCTTTCTGTAGAGGAAGGCGTCAAGCTCGGGGTTAAGGCGGTAAATGCCGCCATACAGCGTGATATTGCCTCAGGTGACGGCATCAATGTTGTGACCATTACAAAGGAAGGGGTTCAGACTGTGCTTACAAAAGAAGTAAATTACAAGATTGAAGTTTAGATTCCTATAAAAATTAGGAAAATTCTTACTATGGCTGAAATCATAAAAGAGATACTAAAGGAACTTCCCTCGGAAAAGATATCTGATGCGTGCTACGAGGGCGCCAATATAGTGCTCTATACAAAAGACAAGGATTTTTTCCTTAACAACGAAGGGGCAATAAGGCGCATTGTTGACACTTTCAAAAAGCGCGTCGAGCTGAGGCCGGATCCTTCAATTGCAATGGACATGGAAAAGGCAGAGAAGATGCTTCGGGAGATTATCCCTGCTGAGGCTGCCGTAGACCAGATTATTTTTGACCCTCAAAGGTCGCAGGTCGTAATTGAGGCGGAAAAGCCGGGATTGGCGATTGGAAAGCAGGGGGCAGTGCTTCGCGAGGTAAAGGAAAAAACGCTTTGGGTTCCGCTTATAAGGAGAACTCCTGCAATAAGGTCTAAGATAATAGAGGGCATAAGGGCTGTTTTATACCAGAATTCTGACTACAGGAGAAAGTTTCTTGACAGAATTGGCCATAGAATCTATGACGGCTGGGTCAGGGAGAAGAAAAACGAGTGGATTAGGGTAACTTACCTGGGAAGCGGGCGCCAGGTAGGAAGAAGCTGCATATACTTGCAGACTCCCGAATCAAGGGTGCTTTTGGATTGCGGGGTTAACGTGGCATCTTCTGACAAGCCATACCCGTATCTTGAGGCGCCTGAGTTTGACATAAAGCAATTAGACGCAGTAATAATCAGCCATTCACACCTTGACCATGTGGGATTTTTGCCTTACCTCTATAAATATGGTTATGAAGGGCCTGTTTATTGCACTCCGCCTACCCGCGATATTTCTGCATTGATGCTTCTCGATTATGTGAAAATCATGCGCTCTGAGGGCAAGGAGCCGATATTTACCTCGGAAGAGATACGCGAGATGGTGAAGCACACCATCACTTTGGATTATGAGGAAGTTACAGATATCACGCCCGACATAAGAATAACATTTTACAATGCCGGCCATGTCCTCGGAAGCTCGATGGTGCACCTGCACGTAGGAAATGGGTTGCACAACATTGTCTACACAGGAGACCAAAAGTATGGAAGAACCCAGCTTTTAGACCCTGCCATGACTTCATTTCCCAGGCTTGAAACCCTGATGATCGAGAGCACATATGGTGGCAAAGAAAACAACCTTCCTGACAGGGAGGAATGCGAGCGGGAATTTGCGCAGGTAATAAATGAGGCTATTGCGCGTGGCGGAAAAATCCTTATCCCTGAGCTTGGAAACGGCAGAGCGCAGGAATCAATGGTGCTTATCGAGAGCCTGATTCGCAATGGCCATATACCTAAAATTCCGGTGTTCATCGACGGCATGATATGGGACATTACTGCAATTCATACTGCCTATCCTGAATATCTCAACAGCCAGGTGAGGAAACAGATTTTCCACAATGATGAAAATCCCTTCTTGTCGGATATTTTCAAGCGGGTTGGAAGCCCGAAGGAGAGAAAGGAGGTCATCGAAGAGACTGGCTCATGCGTCATTCTTGCCACTTCCGGAATGCTTGTAGGAGGCCCATCAGTTGAATATCTAAAGGCGCTTGCAGACAACAAAAGAAACCTTTTGCTGTTTGTCTGCTACCAGGGAGAAGGGAGCCTTGGAAGGAGGATACAGCGCGGCGAAAGAGAGTTCCAAATGAGCTCTACCGCAAGGCCTGAGATGCTTAAAATCAATCTTGAAGTCCACACCATAGACGGTTTTTCAGGGCATTCAAGCAGGCTCCAGCTGATGAATTTTGTCGGAAGGTGCGATCCGAAGCCTAAAAAGGTGATTGTAAACCACGGCGAATCCTCACGGTGCCTTGATTTGGCAAGTTCGGTGCACAAGAGATTCAGGTTAGAGACTGTGGCTCCAAGAAACTTGGAGACAATTAGGATAAGGTAATATAGCTTCTGACGGCAAATGCAGCTCCTTTCAGGCTGATGTCGTAGTTTGTGATAAGAAAGATGGGAATTGTGCTTAGAAGCCTGCTGAATGCCTCATTATTGCAAAACTCTTTTGTAAATTTTCTGGAAAAAATATCAGGATTCTTCATGGCAATCCCGCCCGCAATATAAATCCCTCCAAATGGCAACACTTCCAAGGCAAAGTTTCTTGCGCATCTTGCATAAAAAATGGCGAATAAATCAAATGCTTCCCTGCTGCAATAATTTGTTTTTCTTGTTTTTGAGATTTCTTGGGCAGAAAGATTAGGTGATTTTTGATGTTTCGTTTGCTTCAGGAATTGGTATATGCTTTCAATACCCCTCCCAGACACCAAATCTTCATAGCAAACGCCCTTTCCAATAAACCTTGCCAACTTCAGCTCTTCTTCGTTCATTATTGGGAAATCCCCATGGCCCCCTTCGCTTGGATAGGGAATGTATGCCTCCAGGTGATTATCGTAGATTGCAATGCCTTTTCCGATCCCCGTGCCGGCGCCGATGACAGCTTTTGGCCTATTTCCTATCTGCTTACCCCTGTTTATGATTTTTATGTCTCTTTTGCCCATAACATTTAATGAATAGCCGATTGCCTCAAAATCGTTTATTATCAGGACTTTTTTCAATTGTGTTTTTCTTTTTATTTCCATTGCACCTACAACCATCTTCGTGTTTACCATCTCAACGCGCTGGTTTATTACAGGCCCTGCGACTGCAATGCAGCCTATTCTTGGAGTGAGGTGATTTTTTCCTGCAAAGCTTAGAAAGTTACTAAGCAAACCAATGAAATCCCCCTTGCTTTCATAACGGTGTTTTAGGATTATTTCAATTTTCTTTCCAATTCTTGCAATCCCAAAGTTTGAGTTTGTTGCGCCAATGTCTGCGACAAGCGCTATTTTAGCCATATTAAGCTTGTTATTTTCCTTGTTTATTAAATTATTCTAAATTTCAAAACGTTTATTAATACCGCGCCTATCTCAAGAGCCATGTCGCTAGAGGATTACCAGAAAGCCGGAAAGATTGCGAGAGAGGCATTGGAGTACGGCAGGGAGCTGATTAGGAAAGATGCAAGAATAGTTGATGTCTGCAATAAAGTAGAGGAGGAAGTTCATCGGCTTGGCGGGAATCTGGCTTTTCCTGTTCAGATTTCATGCAATGAGATTGCTGCACACTTCTGCCCGCCGGAAGATGACGAAACTGTTTTTTCAGACCAGCTTGTCAACCTTGATGTCGGGGTGCATGTCAACGGTTTTATTGGGGATAATGCATGCTGTGTTGATTTAGTGCATAATAGGGATTTTGTGAAAGCCGCAGAAGATGCATTGGGGGCGGCAACTGAAATTCTTGCTGTCGGAGTTCCTTTGTGGAAAATTGGGAAGGAAATAGAAAATGCAATTGGAAATTTCGGGTTAAAGCCGGTCAGGAATCTATCTGGCCACGGTTTGGGGGCTTATAACATTCATAGTTCCCCGCAGATTCCGAACTACAACAATAATGACCAGACGACACTTGCTAAAGGAATGACTATTGCAATTGAGCCGTTTGCGACTGACGGATTGGGAATGGTTCATGAGAAGGGCAATGCAACAATCTTCTCCTTAACAGGCAGGAAACCGGTAAGGATAGGCTTTGTGAGGGATATTCAGAAAGAGATTGAGGGTTTCAACGGATTGCCGTTCACAACCCGCTGGCTGAATTCAAAGTTTTCAAAAGAAAAGGTAACATTTGCGCTGAATCAGTTCAGGCAGCTTGGCATCATCCATGAATATCCTCCGCTTGTGGAGAGGACAAACTGCCTTGTGAGCCAGGCCGAAAATTCTTTTTATATTGATGATGAAGTTGTTTGCCTGACAAAGAAGTAAGCTTTAAAAACAATCCATATTCTCCGCGCATTATGGCAGAAAAAATGGTTGACAGGGTAATGAGGCTTATGAGCAATTCTGATCACATCAGGAACATTGCCATTTGCGCGCATATTGACCACGGAAAAACTACCTTTTCAGATAATCTTCTGGCTGGAGCCGGAATGATGTCGAAGGAGGATGCGGGAAAGGCACTGAAGCTGGACTTTCACGCGGACGAGCAGGAGCGCGGAATTACAATTGACACTGCTGCAGTATCCATGGTTCATGTAAGCAATAACGAGGAATATCTTGTGAATTTGCTTGATACGCCTGGACACGTTGATTTTGGGGGCGATGTTACAAGGGCAATGCGCGCTGTCGATGGCGCTATCGTGCTGGTGGATGCTGTAGAAAGCATTATGCCGCAAACTGAGACTGTGCTAAGGCAGGCATTGAGAGAGTTCGTAAAGCCGGTTCTTTTCATCAACAAGGTTGACCGCCTGATTAAGGAATTGCAGCTTACTCCTGAGCAGATGCAGGAGCGCTTCATTAAAATCATAACTGCAGTAAACAGGTTCATCTCCTCTATTGCGCCTGCAGAATTCAAGGACAAGTGGCAGGTGAATGTCCAGGACGGTTCTGTTTGCTTCGGCTCCGCATTCCACAAGTGGGCATTGTCAATCAACTACATGAAGAAAAAGGGAATAACATTCAAGGATGTAATTGCTGCGTATGACGGCTCGGAAAAATACAAGGAATTGGCGGAAAAGGCGCCGCTTCACGAAGTAGTACTTGATATGGTTGTGAATCACCTTCCAAATCCAGTAGTTGCGCAGAAATACAGAATTCCCCACTTATGGAGAGGCGACATCGAAAGCGAAGATGGAAGGGGATTGATAAGCTGCGATTCAAATGGGAATATGTTCTTTGTCATCACAAAAATTGTCATTGACCCGCAGGCTGGAGAAATTTCAGGCGGAAGGCTTTTTTCAGGAACAATGCGGAAGGGGGCCAACTGCTATCTAAACATGGGCAAGCTGCCTTCAAGGATTCAGCAGGTTTTCGTCTATAACGGCGCGAAAAGGGAGATTGTGGATAATGTTCCTTGCGGAAACATCATCGGCGTTGCAGGGGTAAGGGGTTTTTCAGGCGAAACCATAACTTCCCAGCCCTCAGAGGCGTTTGAGAAGATTAAGCACATATTTGACCCGGTTGTTACAAAGGCCATTGAGGCAAAAAAGCCGAGCGATTTGCCAAAGCTGATTGAGGTTTTGCGAATGGTGGGTAAAGAAGACCCAACCGTGCAGATTGAGATTAACGAAGAAACCGGAGAGCATCTGCTGCACGGAATGGGCGAATTGCATCTAGAGGTTATTGAGAACAGAATAAGAACCGAGAAAGGAGTAGAGGTGCAGACTTCCCCGCCGATTGTTGTTTACAGAGAGTCTGTGCTGAGGAAAGGACAGGAGATTATGGGAAAATCCCCCAACAAGCACAACCATTTCTTCTTTATTGTCGAGTCGTTAGAGCCGGCAGTCCAGCAGGCAATAAAGGACGGCAAAATTCCTGAAGGCCGCGTCAAGAAAAAGGATATTCTGCTTAGGGATGCGCTTGTTGAGGCCGGCATGGAGTCCAAAGAGGCTGTGAAGGTAAAGGATGTTTACAAAGGGAATCTATTCATGGATAGCACCCGAGGCCAGGTGCATTTGGGAGAGGTCATAGAGATGGTGCTTGACATGTTTGAGGATGTCATGAACCAGGGGCCATTGGCAAAAGAGCCAAGCATTAATGTAAAAGTCATATTGAGCGATATGAAATTGCACGAGGATGCAATTCACAGGGGTCCTGCGCAGACTTATCCTGCTGTCAGGGATGGCATTAGGGGAAGCTTCATGACAGCAGCTCCAGTTGTTTTCGAGCCCCTTCAGATACTCCAGATTGAAGCGCCTGCTGAATTCATGGGCGAGCTTTCAAAGCTGATAAACAATAAGCGCGGACAGCTTTTAGACATGACGCAGGAAGGCATCTTAGTTGTAATAAAGGCAAAGATGCCTGTCGGAGAGATGTTTGGGTGGAGCTCTGACTTAAGGTCGGCAACCGGTGGAAGGGGAAATTCTTCTGTCATCGACCAGATGTTTGAAAGGCTGCCTGGAGAGCTTCAGGAGAGGGTGCTGAAAATCATAAGGGAAAGGAAAGGCTTGACAGAGGCGATGCTCGGAGCATAAGATTTATAAAGGGGCTAAATTTCCCAAAGGGTTCACGAAAAATTAACTTATGGAGGACAAAATGGCGAAAGACAAGACACACATTAACATTGTATTCATAGGTCACGTTGACCATGGAAAATCAACCACGGTAGGCCGATTGCTGTACGATACTGGAAATATTGACGAGCAGGCCATGAAGAAGCTCAAGGACAAGGCAGAGGAGCTTGGAAAAGGCGGCTTTGAGTTTGCCTTTGTAATGGATAATTTGAAAGAAGAGCGAGAGAGGGGAGTTACAATTGACCTTGCCCACAAGAAATTTACAACCGACAAATATTACTTTACCATAATTGACGCGCCTGGCCACAAGGATTTCATCAAGAACATGATAACCGGCGCATCGCAGGCAGATGCAGGCGTTCTGGTTGTTGCAGCTCCTGACGGAGTTATGGCCCAGACAAAGGAGCATGTTTTCCTTGCAAGAACGCTTGGGGTTAACCAGCTTATTGTTGCAATCAACAAGATGGACATGAAGAATTATGATGAAGCAGTGTTCAACAAGGTCAAGGAGGAAGTTTCAAAGCTTCTTAAGACCGTTGGCTATGTCCCGGACAAGATTCAGTTTATTCCCTTGGCTTCATTGGCAGGGGAGAATGTCTCAAAGAAATCCACAAAGATGGCATTTGCAAAGTCAACTTTGCTTGAGGCAATGAACAATTTAAGTCCGCCGGAAAAGCCAACTAACCTTCCATTAAGGCTTCCAATCCAGGATGTTTACAATATTACGGGAATTGGGGTAGTGCCTGTCGGAAGGGTTGAAACTGGAATTATGAAGATTAACGACAAGGTCATAGTTGTTCCTGCGCGTGAGGGCAAGGGAGTGCAGGGCGAAGTTAAGTCCATCGAGATGCACCATGAGCAGCTGCAGCAGGCAGAGCCGGGAGACAACGTAGGATTCTCGGTAAGAGGCATTGGAAAGAAGGATATTGCCCGTGGAGATGTACTTGGCCACCTTACAAGCGTGCCCACAGTTGCGTCTGAATTTACAGCCCAGATTATTGTGTTGAATCACCCGACTGTTGTTACTGTTGGCTACACGCCAGTTTTCCATGTGCACACTGCACAGGTGGCATGCCAGATTACGGCTATCGAGAAGAAGCTTAACCCGGCAACAGGCGAAGTGCTGCAGGAAAACCCTGATTTCATCAAGAACGGGGATGCGGCAATTGTCAGGATTAAGCCGACTACGCCATTGGTCATCGAAAAGCAGAAAGAGATTCCGCAGCTTGCAAGGTTTGCTGTCCGCGATTCAGGAGCGACAGTTGCAGCAGGAATGTGCATTGACTTAGTGCAAAAGCCGCTTTAAGCTTTTACATCATTAAATCCCTGTTCCAGGGATCATGGTGAATTGACACTTATCATGAGGAAATATGCAAAAAGCAAGAATAAAAATCGCCAGTACGGACATTGCAAAGATAAATGATGTCTGCTCTTACATAAATGACATAGCAACAAAGACTGGCGTTAATTTGCGCGGCCCGATACCCCTCCCTACAAAAAGACTAAAGCTGACTACGAGGAAGTGTCCTTGCGGAGACGGGAAGGCTTCCTGGGAAAGATACGAGATGAGGATTCACAAGCGCGTTATTGATTTAGGTCTTGATGAGCGCGCTTTGAGACTGGTGATGAGGGTTCCTATTCCCGAGGGTCTCAACATAGAAATTGAGATGATTGAGTAATCCTATTTTCCAGAATTAAGAATTTTCTCCAGTTCGCCTGCAACCCGGTCTATGTTTCTCTTTACTTCCCCTTCTTTTATTTTCTCTGAATATTGTCTTCCTGAAAAAAGGTAGTATCCAAGGGCGATTTTTGGATACATCCTTCCCCACCTGACATCAAGTTCCATTTTTTCACCGGTCATTACTGCCACATGCCTGTTTGGGTGCATGCTTGACAAGCCAACAGCCAACATTCCATGATGGCGTTCTTCCGCATATTCCGACCTTAATCTTGGTGCAGCCTTCTGCAATGCGCCGATTATATATTTTCCAGAAACTTCGTGCTCAAGGTTAAGCTGCCTCGTGTAAGCCATTGCAGCAGGGTGATGACTCTTGTAAACCATTGCAATAGGGTAATGCCGATTGTTATATAAAACTGCGGAAGAAGATGCATAGATTTAAAAAAAGGAGAAAAGCAATCTTTGGCTATGCCGCAGTCGCATAACCTGGTATTGCGCTAGCCTTGAGAGCTGGTTTCCGCAAGGATATCTCGGTTCAAAACATTTCTCGTATCCGAGAAATGAGCAAAGAGAATCGGAGGATACTTCGCTTCGCTCGTATCCCCCAAATCGCTCAAATGTTGAAAGTCCGAGCTGCGGCGTGTTTTTTCTCAAAAATCAGCTTTATCAACAACCACAAACAGCTTGTCGTTCTTTCTGACTTTCTCCGTTATTGGTATGGTGATGTCATCGCCTTTTTTTGCTGATGTTGCTTTTTTCTCATTTTTGTGGATGGCCGACACTTTTGACTCGATTAAACCAGTTGTAGGGCCTGTTATAAGAATATCATCTCCAACCTTAATGCAGCCTGTCTCAATTACAAAATGGGCAACCTTCGGCTTTGCAAAATAATTCCTTGCAACTCCAACGTAAATCTTTTCTTTTGTTGCCTTGGAGCCGTAAACTCCGGCCCATTCCCCAAGCTTTTTTCCAAGATAATAGCCGCCGTGCCAGAAGCCCCTGTTGAATGTCGTTTCAAGCCTCTTTACCCATTCTGCAATTTTCTCTTTTGAGTAAGTCCCTTCATAAAAGCTGTTGATTGCTTCGAGGTAAACCTTGGTTGTTGTGTATACATAATCGGCTGCTCTTCCGCGCCCTTCAATCTTCAAAATACCTGCCCCTGCATTTATCAGCTTGTCAATGAATCCAATTGTGCACAAGTCCTTTGGTGACATCACATACTTGTTGTCGATTATCAGTTCGTCTCCTGTTTCTTCGTCAATAACCTTGTAAGCCCTTCTGCAGTTCTGAAGGCATTCGCCTCTGTTTGCGGGCTGGTTGTAGGTTGCAAGGCTCATATGGCATTTTCCTGCAATTGAAACGCACAATGCGCCATGAGCGAATAATTCAATCCTGATTAATTTTCCATTTGGGCCCTTGATTTCTTCCTTTTTAATCCTATTGGCAATCTCCTTAATCTTATCCAATGACAGCTCCCTTGCAAGAACCAAAGCATCGCCAAACTGTGAATAAAATTTTACTGCTTCAATGTTGGAGATGTTTGCCTGGGTCGAGAGGTGAACCGGGATATTTTTTGACTTGCAATATCCCAGAACAGAAATGTCGTGTGCTATGATTGCATTTACTCCTGCTTTTTTTGCCCTGTCGCAAATCTTTCTCATCAATGAAAGGTCGTCATCATACATTATTGTGTTCAGAGTCAGATAGCCGTTAACTTGATTTTTCCTGCAGATATTCATTACTTTGGCTAGGTCCTTAAGCTGGAAATTCCTTGCAGCCCTTCTTCTCATGTTGAGATTGTCCAGCCCAAAATACACTGAATCGGCGTTTGCTTTTATCGCAGCCATTAAGCTCTCAAAAGAGCCAGCCGGAGCCATTAATTCAACCTTTTCCATAGAATTTCGAAGCTTTAAGTGTTTTAAAAAGGTTAGCTAGTTTTTGCCCTGTTTTTTCCTAGGCAATAATTTATAAACCAGACACTTTTTAGAATGTTATGCCCTACAAACTATCGCCATCGTCATTAAACCTGTTAAAGGAATGCCCAAAGTGCTTCTGGCTGCAGTTCAACAAGGGATTAAAGAGGCCTGAGGGAATATTTCCAAGCCTTCCTTCCGGAATGGACAAGGTTCTGAAAGGGCATTTTGATTCTTTTCGCGATAAAGGGGTATTGCCGCCTGAGCTTCGAGACCTTAGTGATGTTGAGCTTTTTGATGACAAGAAACTTCTTGAAGAGTGGAGAAACAACAGGAAAGGAATCCAGTGGCATGATGAAAAGGGCAATTTGCTTAAGGGGGCAGTTGACAATATCCTGAAGAAGGGAAAAAAGCTAATAGTTCTGGATTACAAGACAAGAGGCTTTCCGGTAAAGGAAGATACGCCGGAGCATTACCAGGACCAGCTCGACATTTACAACCTTCTGCTGAGAAAGAACGGCTATGAAACTGAAGATTACTCCTTTCTTCTTTTTTACCATCCGACAAGCGTCAATGAAAATGGAGAGGTTGTCTTTCACACTGACTTAATCAAGATGAAGGTCAGCGTAGAGAATGCAGGGAGGATTTTCAGGCATGCAGTAGAGGTTCTTGAAGGGGAATTGCCGAAAAGCAGCCAAAGCTGTGGGTATTGCAAGTGGGCAGAGAGCATTGAATAATCAGGCCCTGAAGTCAATGATGCCCTCGCGGATTGGGAATTTCCTTTCGCAGTTTGGGCAGAAAAAGGATTTTTTTCTTTTGGCAAGGCTGCCTTTGCACAATGGGCAGGCAAGAAGCTTTTCGAACTCTTTGGCTAGGGCTTCTTTCATTGCTGTTAAAGAGTTCATTGTTTTAAATTATTTTGTGTTTAGGTCCCGAAACGTTTTTAAATGCCCTTCTTTTCGTCTGGCCTTATGTACAATCCGCAGGAAGTTGAGAATGAAATTCTTAAGTTTTGGAGGCAGTGCGATATTTACGAGACTGCTAAGGAGAGGAATAAGGGAAAGAAGAAGTTCTACTTTCTTGACGGCCCGCCATACACTTCAGGCGTAATTCATCTCGGGCATGCATGGAACAAGTCATTGAAGGATATGGTGCTGCGGTACAAGAGGATGCAGGGATTTGATGTGTGGGACAGGGCTGGGTATGATATGCACGGATTGCCTACTGCGCATAAGGTGGAGGAGAAATTCGGCATAAAAAACAAGGATGAAATTCCCAAGTTCGGAATGGCCAGGTTCATAGAGGAATGCAGAAAGCTCTCGCTTGAAAATCTTGAGCTGATGAACAGGGATTTCATAAGGCTTGGAGTGTGGATGGATTTTGAGAATCCTTATATGACTATAGACAATTCCTTCATGGAGGGGGAATGGTGGCTAATCAAGAGGGCGCATGAGAATAAAAGACTGTATGAAGGGCTAAAAACAATGCACTGGTGCGCAAAATGCGCAACTTCTCTTGCAAAGCATGAGCTTGAATACGATAATGTTACGGAAAAATCTGTTTTTGTCAAGTTCAAGGTTAAGGGAAAAGAGAATGAACATCTTATTATTTGGACTACTACACCTTGGACTTTGGCATTCAACCTTGGGGTGATGGTGAACCCCGAGTTAGAGTATGTAAGAGCAAAGGTTGAAGATGAAGTATGGATTGTTTCAAAGGCATTGGCTTCCGTACTAATATCCGGAGTTGCTGGCAAAAGTTTTCATGTTCTTGAAGAGTTCAAGGGAGAAAAGCTTCACGGGCTGAAATATGAGCATCCCTGGGAGGATGAAATAAAAGATTTTGCTCAGATAAAGTCCGAAAAAAAGCATTCGGTTGTGCTTTCTACAGAATATGTTGACACTTCTGCAGGTTCCGGATTAGTTCACATGGCTCCCGGCTGCGGTCCCGAGGATTTTGAGATTGGGCACCGCGAAGGATTGCCGCCTTTCAACAACATAGACGAATTTGGGGTTTTTCCTGAATCCATGGGGAAGTTTGCAGGGTTAGTTGCAAAGAGAGATGACAAGAAGTTTGTTGAGGCGCTTGGAGAAAATCTTATCGCATCAACACAGGTAGAGCATGAATATGCTCATTGCTGGAGATGCAAGCAGCCTGTTGTGTTCAGGACGACAAAGCAGTGGTTCTTCAAGGTCGAGGATATGAAGGAGCGGATGAGGGAGCTCAACAAGAAAGTGAAATGGCAGCCTGATTGGGCAGGCTCAAGATGGTTTGATTCATGGATAAACAACCTGCGCGACAATGGCATCACGAGGCAGAGAGAATGGGGAACCCCATTGCCGATATGGAGATGCAGCAATTGCCAGAGCCATGAAGTTATCGGCTCAATCATGGAATTGAAGCAGAAAGCAGATAGCGTTCCAAATGACCTGCACAGGCCTTACATTGATGAAGTGAAGATAAAATGCAAGTGCGGGTATGAAATGTCAAGGATTCCGGACATTTTGGACGTGTGGATAGACTCGGGAACAGCTTCATGGTCCTGCCTCGGGTTTCCCCAGAAAATTGAGAATTTTGAGATGATGTTTCCTGCGGATTTCATTTTAGAGGGGAAAGACCAGATAAGGGGCTGGTTTAACCTGCTTACAGTTTCTTCAATGGTTGCCATGAACGCAAATTCCTACAAGGCTGTCTATATGCACGGGTTTGTGCAGGATGCTGAAGGCAGAAAAATGTCGAAAAGCCTTGGCAATGTGATATCGCCATATGAGGTTATTGACAAGTATGGAGCAGATACATTGAGGTATTACATGATTGGGGGAACTTTGCCGGGGCTGGACATCAATTACAACTTCAATGACATGAAAGTGAAGAACAAGAATCTGCATATTCTCTGGAACCTCCATAATTTCCTTGCCGACTTGTGCAAGAATTCGAAAATAAAGCCAAAAAAGCATGAGCTGGCAACGGAAGAGCAGTACATGCTCTCGAAGTTGCATTCCACCATTAAAGAAGTTACTGAAATGTATGAGGATTACAGATTGAATGAAGTTCCACATAAGGTTGAGGAGCTTTATCTTGAGCTTTCAAGGACTTATCTTCAGCTTACAAGGGACAAGGCTGCTGGCCCTAATGAGCACAAGGAACTCGTTGCTTATGTTACGTTCAGGGTGCTGATGGATTCGATAACAATGCTTGCTCCTGTAATTCCCATGCTTGCGGAAAAAATCTATCAAAACCTTAAAGAAGAGCTTAGCCTTGAAGAAGAAAGTGTCCATTTGCTCTTCTGGCCGAAATTTGAGCCGAATTATGTGAATGATAGGCTCGAAAGGGATATGGAACTTGCATTCCAGTGCATCCAGGCTATGCTCTCTGGAAGAGAGAAGATTAATATGGGTGTCAGATGGCCATTGAAGGTTGCAACAATTGTAACCGAAGACGGGAAGATTATGGCTGCCATAAAAAATCTTGAGAAAATCATAAAGACACAGGCAAACATCAAATCCCTTGAGGTTGCTTCTTCAATCCGCGGGGTAAAGGCAGTGATTAAGGCTGATTTCAAGACGTTAGGCAAAGAGTTTGGGGGGCATACGCCGCATATTATAGCCAAATTAGCCACGGAAAGCCCCGAAGCAATTTTAAGCCACATAAACAGGGAGGGAAAGTTTGTGCTAGTTGATGATAACAGGGAAATTGAAATCAGAAGGGAGCATCTGATTGTTGGAAGGGAAATTCCAAAGAATCTTCAGGAAGTTGAGATGAAAAATGCTTTTGTTTACATTGATAAGGAAACAACTCCTGAACTGGAGGCGGAGGGCTTTGGGAGAGAGATGATGAGGCATATCCAGCAGTCAAGAAAGGATGCGGGATTGGAAAAGCAGGACAGGATTAAGCTTTTCATAGTATGCGGTTCAGACTTTCAGGAAATCCTTGAGCCGTGGCTGAGCAGCATTCAGGAGAAGGTTGGGGCAAAGGTGCTAAAGGTAGCTTCAAAGCAGCCCGAGGCAAAATTCGAAACTAATGTGAAAGGCTCCATCAGGAAGATGGAGTTTGAGATTTTCTTTTCGAGGGTTTAGAAAATTATATAAACCTAATAATGATTTGAGTCTTATGCGCAAAACTATCTCCAAGGACACGCCGCTTTCTGAGCTGACTTTGAGGAAATATGAGAAGCCCGAGAATCTTTCTGACAGGAATCTTGTGAGGAAGCTTTGCCTGTCGCTTGGGTTGCTGCAGCCCGGAGATTCGCGAGATGTCATGGTTGATGTTTTTTATGCTCTGTTGATTGCTAAGAAAGAGGGAAATTCCCTCAGCTCAAAGGAGATTGAAGAAAAGGCGAGGACCATAAGGGTAGCAAACAGCCTTCCGCTAAACGGTCTTGCATCCTCTAATATAAGAAGGCAGATTAAAAGGCTGAAGGACTTGTTCCTCATTGATTGCAAGGCTTCTTCGTACAGGATTACGGAGCTTAGCCCTACAGTGGAGATTTTTGAGGAGAAGATTGAGAGATATTTTCTGCCTTCAATCCTAAACCGCACAAAGGAGTACCTAAAAGAAATAGACAGGCGCTTTTGAAGATGATTAGTACATTCAACAGGGTTTTGCAGTATGTAAGGGACATCTTTCTTGTTCTCTTTTCGGTTGTAATTATGGGCACCAAATAAACCCTTATTTTTTTTGCATTAGAAAGTGTCTTCTTAAATTACTACACCACTTAGTTATCTTATAGTAATGATAGATTACTGTAGAGTAGTTAAGACCAAAAGGTTTTTAAATACAGGAAACATTTTACTATTATATAGTGATTATTTATAGGCAAAAATGGCAGACGACCCAAATGAAGGACAACGGAAAGTTAATATCTTAGGCCCCACTACCATTAGAGCTGAAGGGCTGGAACAGATGGGGAGAAAGAAGAAGGAAGCAGAGAAAGGGAACCATCATGAACTTTCTGGAGCTTTAGATACGGGGGTAAATATAGGTGATTTAGCAGAAGAGCAAGGTGCACCTGCATATTTGTTTGGAACAACAGTGATAGATGACTCGCGTGCCAAAGCAATGCCAAAGTCATCTCAGCCAGACACAGATTTTTCAATTCTTCCAGCATTCAATAATAGTCAACTGCTCGAAGGAAGGATTGAGGCAAAGCCAGAAAGAACTGAAAGGAGAAAACAAAGTCCGTTGCAGAGTTTGCTTGAAGGCAAGATTCAGGAATTTTATGAGTTGGAAGGCAGTCCGGAAGAGAGATATACTGCAGCAAGGTTATTTGTTGATGGTTACGCAAGGCTGGTTGAAAAGTCTGGACTTCGCAATGCTCATCAAGAGTTGAAAACTATGGAAGGTATAATGCGCTCATTCAACCTTGAGAATTTTGATCCATGGATAAAGTTTGTTTATGTTAGGGCTTCCGGGGAATTGAGCTTTGGCATTGGCACTGTTGAAAAAAAGTATGAAAAAGCACTTGGCATAATTGAAGAGTTTAAGGCAGTACTACGGGGAGCTGAAGGCCATCCAAATTATGTAAAGGCGTCAGGCATGGCTGGGCAGGCTCAAGCTAGGCTGAATCAGGTTTATTATGCTTTAAAATCTCACCCGGATAATTTAGAAGCTGAAGTAGAAGAATATCAGAAGCAAGTGGAACAGCTAAAGGGGCTTGTCGCAGATAAAACTAAGTACTTAAAGATTAGGCAGGTCGGTGTAGAGAAAGTTCTTGGGTATATATGGTATGTTATGACCGACAGACTGATGCAGGCATTTCAGGTGGAAGCCAAGCACATTAGAGACAGGAAAAGGAAGGAAGACCTTCTGGGGACTATTGATAAGCTTTATGCGTCTTTTGACAGCATTCACCAAGAGATAATTGCCAAAAGAAAAGAATATTCTTGAGGTATTTCCAATAGGGTTTAATTTTCTAAAGGTGTGCTTCTTAGAATTGATGCTATGTGATGCAAAAAGGCAATAAATTTAAGGAGTGGTTGCTTCTAATGCCTAATGATACTATTAAGACCAATATGAACCATCACCTTACAGGCATGGCAGGCAGAATTCAGGAGAAGAATAAGCCAGATAGGGAATTCCTGAAACAGCACGGGGTAAAGGCAGGATTGAGGCATGACGACGGGTCAGGGGTTGTTGTAGGCGTTACAGGAAAAGGGGATGTTGTTGGCCATAACGGCACTAAACCTATTGAAGGCACGCTGCATTACTGCGGCTATGATATTAATGACATTGTGAACGCCAATGGGGGCTATGAAGAGGTTGTTTTTCTATTGCTGACAGGCGAGCTTCCAACTTCTGATGAGCTGGGAGATTTCAGAAGGCACTTTCGGCAGCGCAGGACAATTTCAGAAGAGTTTGCTCGAAAAATAGCGTCAAGCTTGACTACAAGCCACATGATGAATTCATTGCAGCTTGCAGTCCAAAGCCTGTATGAGGAGAAATTCAAGGAAGGCAAAAATCCGGACTCAAACAAGGTTGAGGATGTGCTTGACCACAGCATCGACATAATTGCAAAGTTTCCATCGCTTGTTGCATACACTTTCCATGCAATGCAGCAAAGATACAACGGAGGAGAGATGCCTGAGATTGCTCATTTGGCTGAAGATTCTTCTCTTGACCATGCCACCCATATCTTGAGCCTTATCAGGGGTGATAAAGAATTTACAAAGGAAGAGGCGTCGATTCTTGACACCTTCCTTATATTGCATGCTGACCACGGCGGCGGTCCAAATTCGACTTTTACCGTGAGAGTGGTATCCTCAAGCGAGACCGATACCTACAGCGCGATTAATGCAGGGCTTGCCTCATTAAAAGGGCATCTTCACGGAGGGGCGAATGAGAAGGTTATGGCGATGCTGAGGCAGATGCGCAAAGACCTTGGGGATTTTCCAAGCGAGGATGGAATAAAAAAATATATCGAAGAAATGATAAACAGCTCAGGTAAGGTTTATGGAATTGGACATGCAGTTTTTACACTGTCGGACCCGAGGGCCATTATCTTAAGGAATATTGCAGAAAGGCTTTCAAAAATCCACAACAGGGACGCAGAATTCCATCTCCTTTCAAGCATCGCAGATATTGCGCCAAAGATAATCCAGGAAAAAAAGGGAAAAATTGTAGCGCCAAATGTTGATTTCTACTCCGGCTTTGTGCTTGACTGCCTTGGAATCCCTGAAAAGCTCTATACGCCGATGTTTGCGGCATCAAGGGTTGCTGGCTGGTCTGCGCATAGGATAGAGCAGCTGATGCAGAACAAGCTCATAAGGCCTGCGTACCTAAATATGCATACTACCAAGAGATATGTGCCGATTGAAAGGCGTTGACATTCTTCAGTCGCAATGGCTCACCGAAAACCTTAAATATCACCCCATGCCTCTTTATTTTTTTAATGAACAGCGATGTCATTAAAGGGGAGTTGGTTCTTGAAGATGGTTCTGTTTTCTATGGCCTTTCATTTGGCTCTGCGGTTTCCAAAGCGGGCGAGGTTGTCTTTAATACGGGAATGGTTGGTTATCCTGAAGCACTTACAGATCCTTCTTACAAGGGGCAAATTCTTGTTCTTACTTACCCGCTTGTTGGGAATTACGGCGTTCCTTCGGATGAGATTGAGCATGGTCTGAAAAAGAACTTCGAGTCCGATTCAATTCACGTTCAGGGCTTAATCATCTCAGATTACTGCGAAAAGCCCCACCATTGGAATTCTGCAAAGACGCTTTCCAAATGGCTGAATGAATATGGGATACCTTCATTGTACGGGATAGACACCAGGGAGCTTACCAAGAAATTAAGGGAAAAGGGGACAATGTTGGGAAGGATAGAGATAAATGATAAAATAAAAGATGAGGACCCGAACGAGAGAAATCTTGTTGCAGATGTTTCATGCAGGGAAAGGCAGGTTTATGGAAAAAGCAAAAAAAGGATTGTTTTGGTTGACTGCGGAGCAAAGAACAATATTATACGGTGTCTTTTGAAAAGGAATGTTGAGGTCATCAGGGTTCCCTGGGATTACGATTTCAACAAAGAGAATGCAGATGGCATAGTCATTTCTAATGGGCCAGGAGACCCGAAGCAGGCTAAGGAAACTATTGAGAATTTAAGAATTGCAATGGAAGCAGAAAAGCCCATCTTTGGAATATGCCTTGGCAACCAGCTTTTGGCATTGGCTTCTGGCGGAGACACGTACAAGCTGAAATACGGCCACAGAAGCCAGAATCAGCCATGTATCATGAAGGGCACAAAAAGATGCTTTATCACCTCGCAGAATCATGGCTATGCGGTAAACACAAAATCGCTTTCAGGAAAATGGGAAGAATGGTTTGTGAATGCGAATGATAACACTAATGAAGGAATAAGGCACAAATCGAAGCCGTTCATGTCTGTGCAGTTCCATCCTGAAGCGTGCCCTGGACCGAAGGATACCGAATTTTTGTTTGATGAGTTTCTGAAGGTGATTGCCAATGGATGAAATTCTCTCAATAGTTAATGAAAATGACGGGGTTATTGGAAAGGCTGGGAGAAAAGATGTCCTTATCAAGAAGCTTCTTCACAGGTCAGTAAGTGTTGTTGTAAAAAATCTTCGAGGTGAAATCCTTGTCACAAAAAGGTCTGCAAATGTTGATTCATTCCCGAACATGATTGATGCCAGAGTTGCTGGAAGGGTGAAGGCGGGCGAAACTTATGACGAAACTGCCATAAGGGAGCTTAGCGAGGAGGTAAGAATTGAGAATCCAAAGATAAAATTTCTTTTTAAGAAATTATTTCCGGAATACCATGCGTTTAGGTCGATCTATGAATGTATATATGGGGGAAAACTCAGGCTTCAAAAGGAGGAGGTGGCATGGGCAAAATTTCTTCCGATTAGCGAACTAAAAGAGATGATGGCCAAAAAAGATTTTTCGCCAAGCTCGAGAGCAGTGCTGGAGGAATATTTCAAGCATGAAACCTAAAAAAGTCCTGCTGCTGGGCAGCGGCGCATTGAAGATTGGGGAAGCAGGAGAGTTTGATTACTCAGGAAGCCAGGCAATCAAGGCGTTAAAGGAAGAAGGGGTTTATGTTGTGCTTGTGAATCCAAACATTGCAACAATCCAGACATCTGAAAATTTAGCGGACAAAGTTTATTTTCTTCCTGTAAATGCAGAATTTGTTGAGAAGGTAATCCAAAAGGAAAAACCTGATGCAATTCTGCTTCAATTTGGAGGGCAAACAGCATTAAACTGCGGCTTGGACTTGGACAGGCTGGGAATCCTTAAGAAATATAATGTGAGGGTGCTTGGGACTCCAATTGAGGCTATAAGGAATACTGAAGACAGGGAGCTTTTTGTTAAGAAATTGACAGAGATTAAAGTGGCTACTCCAGTTTCGAAAGCCGTAACCACGACCAAAGATGCATTAAAAGTTGCTGAAAAGATAAAATATCCGGTTATGATTCGAGCAGGATTTTCTCTCGGCGGAAAAGGCTCTGGAATTGCCTGCTCCAGAGAGCAGCTAAATGAAATTGCTGAGAGGGCCCTTGCGGACAACAGGCAAATTCTGGTGGAGAAATACCTTGGCGGATGGAAGGAGATTGAGTATGAGATTGTTCGCGACTCATTCGACAACTGCATCACAGTCTGCAACATGGAAAATTTTGACCCGATGGGAATTCATACCGGGGAAAGCATCGTGGTTGCTCCATCGCAGACATTGACGAATGAGGAATACCATAAGCTAAGGGGGATTTCAATAAAAGTGATTAGGCATCTTGGAATTGTGGGGGAGTGCAACATTCAGTATGCTTTGAATCCAAAATCCGAGGAATATGCTGTTATCGAGGTGAATGCCCGGCTTTCGAGGTCAAGCGCGCTTGCGTCAAAAGCAACCGGTTACCCATTAGCATTCATCGCCTGCAAGCTGGCATTAGGCCATTCGCTTACAGAAATCCAAAATTCAATCACAAAAAAGACAATGGCGTGCTTTGAGCCCGCGCTGGATTACTGCGTCGTTAAGATTCCGAGATGGGATTTGAACAAATTCAAGAATGTTTCAAAGCAAGTTGGAAGCGAAATGAAATCAGTAGGAGAGGTAATGGCTATAGGCAGGAAGTTTGAGGAGGCGTTTCAGAAGGCAATAAGAATGCTTGGGAAGGGCATGCTTGGACTAACTGGAAATGGCATCCTGTTTAATGACATTGAATCGGAGCTCAAGAATCCAACTGATGAGAGGGTTTTTGCAGTTGCAAAGGCGCTTGAGGATACTCCAATCGAAAAAATTTATGGACTTTCCGGAATAGACCCGTGGTTTTTGAAAAAAATGGCGAACATAATTGAGATTACCCGAAGGCTAAAAAGGGAAAGCCTGGCTGCAGAACTTTTAAGGGAGGCGAAGCAGCATGGATTTTCAGATTCCCAAATTGCTGCAATAAAGCGCGTTGAAGAAGATGAAGTCACAAAAACAAGAAAGAAATTAGGCATAATTCCCTTTGTAAAGCAAATAGACACTTTAGCTGCAGAATACCCTGCAAAAACGAATTACCTTTATCTGACATACAACGGAAGCAGGGATGATGTATCTTTCAGAGAAAAGGAAAAAATTATGGTGCTTGGCTCTGGGGCATATTCTATAGGCTCATCGGTGGAATTCGACTGGTGCTGCGTGAATTCTGCACTTGCACTTAGAAAATTGGGTTACATCACCATAATGGTGAACTACAACCCTGAAACCGTTAGCACGGATTATGATACATGCGACAAGCTTTATTTTGACGAACTTTCTGCCGAGAATATCTGCGAGATTTACGAAAAAGAGTGCCCGGTTGGAATTGTAATCTCGATGGGGGGGCAGATACCCAACAATCTTGCAAAAAGGCTTGGCGAGCGGGGTATCAAGCTTATCGGAACATCCCCTGAATCAATCGACAATGCAGAGAACAGGCACAAATTCTCAGCATTGCTCGACGAGCTTAAGATTGACCAGCCGGAGTGGAGCGAGCAGGCTGACGGCAGGCATGCAGTTGCATTTGCAAACAAGGTTGGGTTTCCTGTCCTTGTAAGGCCGTCATATGTGCTGAGCGGCTCTGCAATGAATGTGGCAATGAATGAAGAAGATTTGAGGGAATGCCTCAAGGCAGCAGCATATGTGTCAAAAGAGCATCCTGTTGTGGTCTCAAAGTTTGTAACGGACGCAAAAGAGATAGAACTGGACGGTGTTGCAAAAAACGGAAACTTAATAGTATGGGCGATATCGGAGCATGTTGAAAATGCAGGCGTTCATTCAGGCGATGCGACTTTAGTATTTCCGGCACAGCGGACTTACCTTGAGACCACCCGGAAGGTAAAGGCAGCTGCAAGGAAAATCTGCAAAGCGCTGAACATAACCGGACCTTTCAACATCCAATTTATCGCAAAAGACAATAATGTGATGGTTATAGAATGCAATCTTAGAGCCTCAAGGAGCTTTCCGTTTGTATCAAAGATACTGAAGGTTAATTTCATTGAGATTGCTACAAGGGCAATGGTCAATGCAGAGGTGCCAGAAATAAACAAAAGTGCGTTCGAGCTTGATTATGTCGGCGTTAAATCGCCCCAGTTCTCATTTTCAAGATTGAGGGGCGCAGACCCGGTGCTTTCTGTAGAGATGGCTTCCACAGGCGAAGTTGCGTGCCTCGGTCATGACGTGAGGGAGGCTTTTCTCAAATCAATTATTGCAACCGGAATGAAGCTCCCGAAGAAAAATGTCCTGCTTTCAATCGGAGGGGAGGAAAAGAAGCACGAATTCCTGAAGTACGTCAGAAAGCTGGTTGGCGCAGGTTTTGAGATTTTCGCAACAGAGCACACATCGCAGTTCCTGAAGAAAAACGGAATCTGGAACACCGTGGTGTTCAAGGCTCATGAAGACAAGGAAAATAATGTATTAAACCTTATATCTGAAAAGAAGATAGGCCTTGCGATACTTATCCCAGAAGAGATTGACAGGCAGATGCTGATGGATGAATACATGATAAGAATAAAGGCTGTTGACTTTGCAGTGCCTTTGCTTACGAACTTCCAGGTTGCAAAGCTTTTTGTCAACGCCATCGTGCATTCAAAAAACAACAGTTTTGAGATAAAGAGCTGGGATGAGTATGAATAATGAAAAAGCTTATAAATTGGCAAAATGCGGGAAACCTCATGAACTTTAAGGGGCGTGACATAATATCGATTCGGGACCTTTCAAAGGCTGAGATTTTATTCCTGCTGAAAGAGGCAGAGAAATTTGAGAATAAGAGGGGGGAATTTCTCTCAGGAAAAGTTCTTGCGAGCCTGTTCTTTGAAGCATCAACAAGGACTAGGCTGAGTTTCGAAAGCGCAATGGAGCAGCTTGGGGGAAAAGTTATTGGGTTTTCTGATGACACATCAACCTCGATAAAGAAAGGCGAGACGCTTTGGGATACAATAAAAATGGTGGAGCAGTATGCAGACTGCATTGTGATGAGAAATCCGGTTGAAGGCTCCGCAAGGCTCGCTGCAGACGCTGCTGAAATTCCTGTCATAAATGCGGGAGACGGGGCAAACCAGCATCCCACCCAGACATTGGTTGACTTATTCACCATAAAAAAGGCAAAAGGAAAGATTGACGGGCTTACCATAGGCTTTGTGGGGGATTTGAAATATGGGAGGACTGTCCATTCGCTTGCAGTTGCACTGAAAAACTTCAATGTCAAGCTTTGCTTTATCTCTCCGCAGAGCCTCGAGATGCCCCGCGAATACCTTCAAGAGCTCGATGAAAAGGGAATTAAGTACATTGAGGTTGACAAGATAGAAAAGGTGTCAAGGGAACTGGATGTCATGTATGTCACGAGAATCCAAAAAGAGCGGTTTCCTGACCCGCTTGAATACGAGCGCTTTAAGGGGGTTTACAGGATAGACAGGAAAACAATTGAAAATTCAAAAAAGGGCGTGATAATCATGCATCCCCTGCCACGGGTTGATGAAATAGCAACTGAGGTTGATAAAATGCCCAATGCATGGTATTTCAAGCAGGCAAAAAATGGTATTCCAATAAGGAAAGCGCTGCTTAGCCTGGTGATGAAATGAAAGAGCAAAAAGTGCCGGGAATCAAGGATGGGACTGTGATCGACCACATACCAAGCAGCAGGACTCCGAAAGTGCTGCAGATTCTTGACCTTGCGAACATAGAGGATTTTGTATCCATTGGAATGAACCTTTCCTCCACAAAGATGAAGACGAAAGGCATAATTAAAGTCGCAAACCGCAAATTGAGCAATGAACAGCTCGACAAGCTTGCTGTTATCGCGCCCGGAGCTACTGTCAACATCATCAAGGATTACCAGGTGAAGGAGAAGTTTAAGGTAAACATGAAGGACAGGATACAAAAGGTGCTGAGGTGCCCCAATCCGAGATGCGTTACTAATGTTGAGAAGGTGAGCACAATTTTCGAGGTTCAGGAGAAGGAGCCTTTGCAAGTCAGATGCAGATTCTGCGAGCGAGCGTTTGGGAGCAATGAGATAATTATTGTGTAGCTATATCTTCACAACCTTTCCATCTGCTTCTATCTTCGGATTCTTGAATACCTGGTCAAAATGGGTTAATGCGTATATTGGGCCACCAAACCAGTAGTTCGAGCCAAATGCTATGTGAGCGGTGCCTAATGCCTTTTCATCTAATACCGTAGCTCCTGCTGCTTTGGCGTTTTTGTTTATCCCGATTCCAAGCTCGCATACTTTCGCCACATTCTCGGGCATTTTGGACCTGGACTCCGCCCAGGTGATTGTATCGCGCAGGTAAAGGCCTTCAGGAGAGCCTTCCATCTTTACGAGGCTTCCTTTGTCAAGATACATTGTTACAGGTCTTTTAAGAAGGATGGTGCCTTCACGAAAGCATAATGAGACATCAACAACAACCTTGCCGAAAACATTTTCCTTGCCTTTTGGCGCAATATAAACCTCACCGCACGGCATATTGCCGCCTGAGCCCGGAAGCCTGTAATCAGCAATATTTGCAATGGAATTCATACCATCAATCTTCATCGTGAAATCTGTTCCTGCCTTCGTTGTTACCCTGACTTCAGAGGCCGCATCAAGCGCTTCTTTTAGCTTCAGGCCACGCTGCTGAATGTCCTTGTAATCTATGTCAATTGCCTTGATGAGGTCCGGATACCTTGATGTTTCGAGGCATCCCAAGCTGGGCGCTGACATAAACCTGTGATTTCTTGATTTTACAAAAGTCCTGAAGCTGTTGCCAAGCTTTCCCATCTCTCCAAGGCGGCTGGATAAAAAAAGCAATATTATGCTGTTTTCATCCAAGGTGTCCATTGCTCCTACAACAGCCTCATGAGCCTTCTGGCCAAATATTGCGGGCGTCTGGAGGAATAAGTCCACATTGAGCTTCAGATTCTTTGCAGCAAGGTAAAAGCTTGTTGCAAGCGCAGGGGATATCCTTCTGTTTGAGGCGCCAACATCGCCAATTATCAGAATCCTTTCTTTTTTAGGCGCTACGCACTCCTTGAATACGCGCTCGCTTACCTTGACGCTGCTTTTGGCCAGGTCGATGAGGTTATGACGCTCCAGAAACCTTCTTACATCATCGCTAAGCATCATCTCACCCTAAGCCACTGAATGACTGAGAAGCATACAACCTTCTCGTTCCACATGCGGATTTCGTGCATCACGTCAGGAACCACATGGAAAAGATATCCTATAAGGAATAAAACCGCGTATTCAGAGTAAAATGAGGCGATTGCAACCAAAACGAGAAATTCCAGTGTGTGAAAGACAAACAGGGCATTTAATACGCCATCGCGCCTTTTTTTCTCCATAACGTCATTATAAAAACGATAACATCTTGCAAGACTATAGTCTCTTTTCTTAGCGATATACCAAAAATAATGGTCAATGTCTATCAGCACCCCGCTTATGAGGATTATCAATCCTTTAAGGCCAACAAAAGGGAATAGTGCAACAATCAGTATGCCTGAGACAATTAAATGGCGCAATGGAGACATATCATTGTGCCCATCACGTTGATTTAAATATTTTTCTTTTTTTAGCGAAGGAGATTCTCAAATAGCTCTTGACAGCTCGCTTGCAATTGCCCTGTATTTCTCTTCTGTTTCTTTGCTGCCAGCTTTCGAAAACTGCTGCAGAATTGAAATCTGCATTTCGTCGCTCAATGCTTCATCCGCCATCGGGTAAAGTATATTGTCTTCCTTGAAAATATGCTGCTGGAGCAATTGCGCATACTGCATGGAGTTCTCAATGACTTTTGGCTTGTTGTTTTCCCTTAAGCCTTCTTCCATGCCCTTGACAAAACCCCTGCCCAAATCGTGCTCATATACCATCTGCTGCATGGGACTGCAATGCATTTCCACTTTTGACAACTCCACAAACAGAATGTCCTCTTCCTTTGCGTGGTGGAATTTATCCGCAAAATTCCTGATGAAGTCTATCGTCCTCCCAAAAAAAACATTGTCAAGGGGTTTTCCCGCCCTAAGACTGGCGCATTCCCTGATTAACGCATCTATAACCTTTAGAATCTCTTTATGCTCTTCGGACAGTACTTCAGTTGGCTTTTTCATCCTCTTAGTGATTATGTCGCCTCTTTTAAATGTTTTGAATTGCCAAATCAAGCTCCGGAAGGTTTTAAAACAAAAGGCGATACCAATTGCGTATGAAACCCACAGACATCAAAAAGCGCATGCCAGAGAAAGCGTATCCTATTATTGAGTCTGCCATATCTGAATTCAGGCCAGCACAGGAAAAATCGATAAATGCCGGGTTGCTGGAAGGAAAGAACATTCTTGTATGCACGCCAACTGCCTCAGGAAAGACCTTGATTGCGGAGCTTGCTGCGATGAAGTGCATTCTTGAGCGAAGGCAAAAGGCAGTTTATATTGTGCCGCTGAAAGCCCTCGCCACCGAAAAAACCAGGGAGTTCAAGGAAAGGTACGGCAAAATCGCCAGGGTTGCCCTTTCAATCGGGGATAAAGATTCTTCCGACAGCTACCTAAGCGATTATGATTTGATCGTAACAACATCGGAAAAGCTGGACAGCCTGATAAGGCACCAATCTCCATGGATTCGCGCAATCGGGTGCATTATTTTGGATGAAGTTCACCTTTTGAATGAGCCAGACAGGGGCCCAACATTAGAGGTGGTAATTACTATTCTTAGAAACCTCATTCCCAAAGCGCAGATTATAGCGCTTTCTGCAACTATAGGCAATCCAGACGAGCTTGCCTCATGGCTCGACGCAAAGCTTGTAAAAGATGACTGGAGGCCAGTAAAGCTTGAAAAAGGGATTTTCTTTGAGGGAAACATAGAATTTGACTAACAGCAGTCTTTGAGTTTCGTAAGTGCATGCTTTCTTTCTTCTCTTAATCTTTCATCAAAACCAGCACTGCAATACTTGGCGGTCATTTCTTTAATAATTTCTTCCGGAGTCTTGCTTGCTTCAACCAATTGCTCTAAATGCCCCATGACTTCAATAAAACTGGATTCATTTGGAAACTCTAAGGGAACTGCTCCCAAATCTATTGCCCAAAACTGAGTTCCGTATCTAAGATGAAAAGAGATTCCGTTCTCATCCGGTTCACGGCTTCCGGAAAGGAGAAAAACAGGCACTTGTTTTTGTAAAGCATACTCAACGCCGTCCCTTATATAATTCGGAAAAGTGCCGCAGACATAACAGCCTATTACAATTGCCTTTGACCCCAAATCTACAGCGCCTTTTATCATTTCCATGTCAAATCCAGGGTACATTTTGAAGAATGAAGTTTTCATTTTGATTCCCTAAAACCCCAGCCCCTTCATAATCATATCAGGGGAAAACTCCTTAAGGTCATCATACCCCTGCCCAACTCCGAGGTAAAGTATCGGCTTTTTTGTGACATGCCCGATTGACAGTGCGGTGCCTCCTTTTTCATCAACATCCGCCTTTGACAATATAATGCAGTCAAGCCCTATCGCGCTGTCAAATGTCTTAACCTGCTCAATGCAGTCATTTCCAGTTATGCTTTCCCCAACAAATATCTTCAGGTCAGGCTTTGCAACCCTTACAATCTTTTTCATCTCATCTACCAGGTTGACATTTGAGTGAAGCCTGCCAGCAGTGTCTATCAGCACAACATCAATGTTTTTTGCCTTGGCGTGCTGGACTGCGTCAAATGCAACTGCCGCCGGGTCTGCCCCGTAGTCATGCTTAATCAGCTTGACCCCCAGCTTTTTTGCGTGATAATCAAGCTGGTCTATTGCAGCTGCACGAAAAGTGTCGGATGCAGCAATGACGCTTGACAGGCTGTTTTTTTGAAGCAGATGAGCTATCTTTGCAATTGTTGTTGTCTTTCCGGATCCGTTTATTCCGACGAAACAAATAACGAATGGCTTTTTGGACTTTACTTTCTCCAGAAAATCTATGCTGCCCACGGATAAAACATCAGAGATGGTTTTCTTCAGGGTCTCCAGGATTGTGTGCCCAACATCGCCTCTCCTGACTGTTCGGTTAACAAGCGCCACCGACAAATCCCCCTTAATCCTGTCAATAACTTCTACTGCAACGTTATTCTCAAGCAAGACCATCTCAAGGTCGTAAAATACTTCTTCAAACTCCTTATCGGATATTGAAGTGGAGGTTATCTTCTCCTTTATCGCGCCAAAAAAGCCTTTTTTTTCTTCTACTGGCTTTTCTTCAGGTTTCTGCCTGATCTTTTCTGCTTCCTTTGGCGCTTCAGGTTTTTTTTCCTCTTCTTTAGCTTGCCCAGGCTTTACTTCCTCTTCCTTCTTTCGCTCAATTTTCTCGGAAATCTTCGAGACTGCAGCTTTGATTTTTTCTTTTAGAAAGGAAAACATATGGCACCTACTCAAGCCCAGCAGCCAGGTCTGCAATTTCTTTTTCAAGATGTGTGGCATAGTTGACCAGCTGCTGAAGCTGGTTTACCAGCTCCATTTGCGCCTCTTTCAGCTCGTTGAACTGCCGCCTTAAAAGCTCTTTGGTGCCGTCAACACTTTTTTCAACAACCACATCCGCGCCGACATTCAATAGCAGAACATCTTCTTTTTTAAGGAGTGCTTTTGTAAAAATGCCATTGTTTATCGGCACCAATATCTCGGAAGAGACTTTCAGCTCCTTGAAGCTGTCGAGGCTGTCGATGGTTGCGACAAGCTCCACCATCTGCTGCTCCATAACCCTAACATTGGCCTGAATATGCGCAATCTGCTGCTCCATCATCTTCATTTCGAGATACTTGCTCTGCAATGCTTCTTTTTTCTCCATTTTACTTCCTCGCAGCAATTTGTTTGAAAATCTTTTCAAAGAACAGCCCCATCGGCTCTCCCCTGTGAACACGCATTATTGTTTCTGATAAAACAGGAGCAAGCGACAGGACCTTTATTTTGTTTATTTTCTTTCCCTGCGGTATGCTTATTGAGTTTGAGACGATTACTTCCTTTATCGGGGACTTTTCAAGGCGCTCTATTGCCGGCCCGGAGAGCACTGCATGGGTTGCGCAGACATAAATGTCTTTTGCACCCCTCTTTTTCAGCTCTTCCGCTCCCAAAGTGATGGTTCCCGCAGTGTCTATCAAATCATCGACCAATACAACGTTCTTCCCCTCAACTTCACCGATAATATTCATAACCTGGGCCTCGTTTTGGCTTGGCCTGCGCTTGTCAATAATCGCAATGCCTGTGTTAAGGAGCCTTGAAAATTCCCTTGCGCGCGCAGCGCCGCCTACGTCAGGGCTTACAACCACAATATCTTTTATTCCCTTGTCCATCAGGTACTCCGCAAAAAGGGGCATAGCCTCCAGGTTATCGACTGGTATGTCGAAGAACCCCTGAATCTGAATTACGTGCAAATCAAAGGTAATCATGCGCTTAATGCCGGCTGTAGTAAGCAAGTTTGCAACCAGTTTTGCGGTTATCGGCTCCCTTGGCACTATCTTCTTTTCCTGCCTTGCATAGCCATAATAGGGGATTACACCTATGATGTCATTTGCAGAAGCGCGCTTTAGTGCATCTATCAGCACCAAAAGCTCCATCAGATTCTCGTTCGCAGGATTTGAGGTAGATTGCACAATGAAAACGTTGCACCCCCTGACGCTTTCGTCTATCCTTGCGTATGTTTCGCCGTCGGCAAATTTCTTTATCGTTATTGGCGTCAGAGGTATGCCTAGGTATTTTGAAATCTCCTCGGCAAGGGGCCTGTTCGAAGTTCCGCTGATAATCTTTATATGGTCCAACTCCATAGGGTTTTTGAGATTAGGCACGCTTTAAAAATGTTTTCCATATATAAGCCAAAAATTTAAATATCGACCGGGGTAATTCAAGTTGATGACGACTATCAATGGCAAAATTGTCCTTGGCCTTACTGAGCAGGTTAAGATATTTGATATCCGCGGAAGCAAAACCAAGGAATGCCTTGCGAGGATAGATACTGGTGCAACTAAAAGCTCGATTGACGCCAGCCTGGCTAGCGATTTGGGACTTGCTACCATCTACTCTAAGTTTGTCAAGAGCGCGCATGGCAGGAAAATGCGGCCAATTGTAGTTGCCGAGATAGAGATTGCAGGGAAAAAAATGAAAGAGGAGTTTAGTGTGGCAGACAGGAGCCATATGAAATATCCTGTGCTTATAGGGCAAAACATCTTAAAGGACTTTATCATTGACCCATCAAAATGAAAGGAGCATTAATATCGCTGAGAAGCAAATCATCCATATGGACAATTTCCGAGATGAGAAAATATTTTGATAGGGTAGACGATATTAACCTGAAGGAAATTGAGGTTAACCTGAGCAGCAAGGAAATTGAAGTCCTCTACAAGGGTGAAGCCCTGCAGCATTACGACTGCATTTATGCCAAGGGTTCTTTCAGGTACGCAGACATCTTAAGGACTATAACAGAATCGCGGTTTAAGGAAAGCTACATGCCATTGGATCCTTTGTCGTTCACAATCGGCCATGACAAGCTTTTGACCCATATAGCGCTAAACCGTGCAAAAATTCCCATGCCTGGGACTTACATTGCATCTTCCCTTGCTTCAGCTAAAAATATACTCAACAAGATAAATTACCCAATCGTGATGAAGTTTCCCCAAGGCACTCAAGGCAAAGGAGTCATGTATGCAGATACTTTTGCATCTGCTTCATCAATACTTGACGCATTGTCGGCGCTAAAACAGCCATTCCTGATTCAAGAGTTTATAGATACCGGAGGCACAGACATAAGGGCAATTGTTGTAGGGGATAAGATAGCTGCAGCGATGAGGAGGATTGGGGCTCCCAGGGAAACAAGGGCAAATATTCATGCAGGAGGCAAGGGAGAGCCATGCACCCTTGATTACGAAACCTCGAAAATTGCCGTTGATACTGCAAAAGC
>Ga0209542_10003075_pt1 | contig 36248 bp, 39 predicted proteins | sample RifCSPhighO2_01_FD_184028 | JGI IMG/M metagenome (GOLD analysis project Ga0209542, IMG submission 184028) | Soil microbial communities from Rifle, Colorado - Rifle CSP2_plank highO2_0.1 (SPAdes) (version 2) | ecosystem: Environmental > Terrestrial > Deep subsurface > Rock core/Sediment ...
TTGAATTGCATAACTTCAAAAGCCTAAAATAATATTTAAGGAAACAATAACGTTAATTAATTGATATTCCTTTTGATTTAAGCATAAGTTTTACTTGTTGAACTTGTTGACTCATTCCTCTAAAGAATTTTAATTCTTTCCTTATATTCTCTAATTCTTGCTCTTGTTTATCCATTTGTTCATCATATTTATTTTTCTGCTCTTCGGTTAGTTCTTTTGTGGTGTATATCTCTTTAAGCATACTTTCTTCTACATCATCGCTATCAAGATGATTATAGAGTTCTGATGTTTCTATTGAGTGTCCTCCAAATTTAGAAGAGATTCTTGTATCTCCTAATCTCTTTTGAATTTCATAAATTCTAGTATGTCTAAGTAGATATGGAAATATATGTCTTATCTTAGCTTCTTTACTTAACCTCATAAACATTTGACTCATGACTCCATCACCCATTTGTTTATCTCGATGATGTTGAGAAGGAAAAACAAAATCTTTATCTATTCTATCCTTAAATTGATATTCTTCTTTCCATCTTTTCAAATGAACGACACAATCTTTAACTGGGATTTCTCTTTGATTATTAGTTTTAGGAGAGATTATAGAAACTCTACAGATACTCAAACTGTCATCAAATCTTAAGTCGTTCCATGTTAAAGCTCTTATTTCGCATGGTCTAAAAGCAGACTCATAGGCAAAAGATATTAATGCTTTCCATTTAAGACTTTTAGCAGTTCTAATTAGTTTTTCTAATTCTTCAGGTTTAATAAGATTATTTTTATTTATCTTCTCTTTGTTTCTTGCTCTTAATTGAGATACTCCTTTAAATCCCTGTTTAACTTTATCTCCTTCTATCATGTCTAAATCTTGATAGCACCACTTAACAAAACGTTTGAATATCTTTTTGTAATCGTTTTTAGTCCATGCCTTAAAGTCTGATTGATTAACATCAGATAGGAACTTAACAATGTCCTCAACTTTTAATTTAAATAAATCTTTCTTAGTGGATTCTTTAGCATAATCTAAAATCCATTTTATTTTATTTAGTCTTTTAGGTGAGCAAGTAGTAAGGCAATATTCATAAAAATTATTAATGTTTCTTTCTTTAGTTACCATATACAAACTACAATAAAGCCTTATTTAAGGATTGTGGGGCTTTCACGAAACGTGTAAGCCTCCAGAGGGATTTGAACCCCCGACCCTTAGTTTACAAAACTAATGCTCTACCCCTGAGCTATGGAGGCGGTAAACTTTGAAGAAAACTGTATGTTAAAAGGCTTTTGATTTATGATTTTTGAGAGATTTTACTATTTTTATTTATCAATCTCTTCTTTTGCTTCCGCCTTCTTTTTTATTGGAGGGCCAATGACTTCAATCCAACGAATTTCACAGAATGCTAATGGGTAAATCTTTTTTACTTTTAGAGATACTGCCTTCTGTAATTTGTTAGTCATTATTTCTGAAAATAATTCTTTTACTGTTTTTATGTTTGAATATCCTTCAAGGAATTTTTTTGCAAGATTTCTTATTTCTTTTCTTATGTTTCTTGAAACGTGATTACGAGTAATCATGAATGGTTTGATTACTATTTGGGCGTCTTTACAGGAGGTCTTGAATGAGTCTTCTATATAGTCTATTCCGCGTCTCATTGTTCTTCGGATATAACTTGGAAGAAGGATTAAGCTGATTAATTCACTGTCTAGCTTTCCATCTTTGTAGATTACCTTTGCTCTTAAATCTACATTTTTTCCTTTCAAGTTTTTAGTCATATCTATTTTGACAATTTTGTTGTTTAGATCTTCTTCACTAGAGGCATATAGCTTTACTTCTGTTGCTGTTAGTGGTACTAGAACATCAAAGAATTTTTTACGAACTACTTTTTTAGATGATTTTGCCATGTTACTTAGATATCTTCTCTCCTATTTGTATTTTTGATACTCTCTTTCCTTTACTTCTTCCTTTTGATTTTTTGCAGATTGTGCAAGTGTATAATATTGTAAGGCGTTTTGTTTGTTTTGTCTTTCTCTTCCAAGATTTTATTGCTGGTTTAGAGTATCTTCCTTGGCTACCGAATCCTGAATTTAATCCTCTTTTCTTTACTCTGCTTGTTGAACCTCTCGAATGAGGATGTGCTGAAGAACGAGATTTTTGCTTAGCTACGCCTATTGTTTGAGATGTTTGCTTCTTGCAATGCGGACAATATCTATTTGTTTTTTCTGGTAACTTCATTTTATTCTGGCAGATTTAATGTGTTTTGAGGCACAAAATAGCTAACCTTTTGTCGGCCAGGTGACGCAAGGGTATGCTTCTAGTTTTGGGGATTAATGGTTTTTAAACCTTGTCAACTGAGGTTTTTAGGCTTAGAATTATTCTTCTATAATAATTTTAAACTTTGTTAATTGATAGTGTTAGTCTCTTAAGTAGATTCTTCTCTTAGAACTGTCTCTAAACTAATTCTTTAATTTTGTTACCTTTTTAATTAAAGAATCTTGGTATAACTTAAACGCTTTTCTATTCTCTTTTTTATAAATATAAGGTGTTCCCAAATCTTCTTTGCATTTAGAGCATCTCAATTGATCTATAGACATCAATGATTTTTTCTCTAAATTAACTAATTTATTTGGAGAAACTATTCTGTCTAAATAGAGACGTCTTAAATTACCTGCACCATCTTTTTGATATTCTGCAACTTTATTTCCACAAACTCTACAGGATAGAATTAATATTCTTGAATATCCTCCTCTTGCTTTCTGGTATTTATCTAGTTTAAAATTCATGATAAATCAAAGGAATGTTGATTTAAATATCTTTTTTGACAAGTAGACAAAGATTATACCAAGGAGCTTTTAGTAACATTTCATTATCTTGGACTACATTAGTTCTGATTCTAAGATAGTTTTTGTCTTTTCTTTTAATTGCAGAAAAAACTATTTTGATCAGAGTTTTAGCAGAATAGATTTTGTTTGCTAAGAACAAACTTTAAGTGTTGTAATTTACTTGATTGGAATAATCGTTCTTAATGCATCTGCAAAAGATGTTGGAAAAGGAGTTTGGCCATTTGCATATCTTAATCCAAAATAGGCGACTATTAACAAGACTAAAATTATGATTAGATTTCTTTTCTTTAATTTCTTGCTTTTTTCAACTCTTGCTGCGAAGGAGTATCCACACTTTACACAAAATGTATCTGTTAATTTTAATTTTATTCCGCATACAGGGCAGAACTTATGATCTTGAGACTTGCTCTTTTTTTTCTTGAACATGTATTTAATAGGATTAATTTATTTAAAAGGTTTGGGTTTTAAGTTCAATAGATTTTTATATATCTTATTGTGCCTATAACCATCTTTTTGCCCTCTCTTGTGGAGTTTGAAAAGGCCCCGTAGGCTAATGGTAGACCGTGTCCTTGACGTGGACAAGGCCCAAGTTCGATTCTTGGTGGGGCCATTTAAATTTAGTTAGGTTAATAAGTTTGAATTGTTTTTAAGAAATATGGTAGTTCCAAATCCTTTTAAAAAACAAGAAATATCTATTAAAAAGCAGATGAATGAGAGAAAGAAACTTCTTGCTTCTTTTGTTAAAGCTTATGATATAGTAGACGCACTAAATAATCGTAAGCGTCTTCTATCTAGTAAACGCATAAAAGTATACGGAAATTAAATGCGTTTACTATAGTCCCGTTATAGTCCATGCAATCCATGATAAGAAAATATTTCGTAAAATTATAGCTGATGGAAAACTTAAACTGCCTAAGACTCATAAATCTCCTCAAAAAGCTCCACATATAGAAAACTTACTTGGATTAGATAATTGCATATATTACAGTCTGGGTTTTGTTTACTTTAGTTCTTATTATTGGAAATACAATCTTATTTTTGATATCAAATTTCTCAAAGATTTGGTATATTATGTCAAAGTTGCTGATGCAGAAAACCTCACACTTCAGTGCGAGGATGAATGCAACTTTGAGCATCCAAAAATCGAGCACCCTTCAAACCACTCACTTTAGTGAGTGGTGGTGCATCGATTTTTTGATAATAATTCTGTAAACTTTCAAGCAGCCAGAGCGGTTGTTAATTATTGGTATGAAAATGATAGGGAATATTTAGAGAGATTTGCTAATGCTAATGATGTTACTAGGGCTACAGTAGATAGATATTATAATGAGGAATATAATGGCAAAGTTAGAACCATATTTGAATATTGGAAAGTTGAAAAAGAATTGTTTGAATTTATTGATAATTATTCTAATAAAAATGAGCTGTTTAAGATAATTAGAAGTGTTCTGAAAAAACATTTGTTAAAATATCCTGAATCTGAAAAAGATGCTTTAGATTGTTATTTACAAGACAAAGCGCCTGAAATGGTTGGTAGAAAAGATAACAATCTTCTTAAGAGTCATAATTTTATTGGTTTCTTTATTCCAGGATTAATAGATTCAAGGACTAAGAAAATATTGAAAGAAAAATATTCTAATAAAATTCTGTTTGATGGGAAGAAGATAAAGAAGATTGTGGATATGTGAATTTATTTCTTTTTCGGAAGTTTTAAATACTAGATTATTCTAGTAAAAATAGCTAAATAAACATAGTAATAATATGGGTATATCAAAAATAACAAGGAATTATCAAATAACTCTACCTAAGGATGTAAGAAGAGTAGCTGGGCTTAAGGAGGGGGATGAAGTGACTATTTTGATAGAGGGCGATAAAATTATAATAACTAAATCTGATATAAATCCAATTATGGCTGCTGCTGGTGCATGGAAAGGTATAAAAGAAACGGGTGAAGAGTATCAAAAAAGGGTGAGGTCTGAGTGGAAAAAGAGGGAGAAAAGATTGAATTGGTAGTTATTGATTCGAGTATTTTTATAGATCATCTTCGTAGTTACCCTCCTGCTTTAGAGTTTTTTAATAAATTATCTCTTAATCCTCAAAATGTTCTTTTCTCAGCTATTACTGAAACAGAATTAATTAAAGGTAAAAGTTGTTTTGATAATAATGTTAGATCTCTTGTGATTAATATGCTTAATGTATTAAATAAAATACCCGTAGATAATATGATTGCTCTTAAAGCAGGAGATTTATCAAGAATTTATGGAACAGATATGCCTGATTCCATTATTGCTGCAACTGCTATTATTAATAAATCGGAATTATTAACAAGAAATGTAAAAGATTTTGAGAAGATTAAAGGGTTGAGAGTTAGGTCTCCTTATTAGGTTAATCTTGTTTTTGGATTTTCAGATAAAATCAATAAACTAATTCTTGTTTTGGTATTAGAGATTGGTTTCTTTGGTGAAGCGTTATTTTTTAAAAGCCTAAATGATACTTACTAAGTAAGTAACTTAGTCAGTAAGTTACTAATAATATTTATATAGTTCTTATTTTTATACTAGGAAGAGGATTTGATGAAAATTTTAAATATACAGGGGAATTTATGAAAGTAATAAAATTTTCCACAGCAGAAACTTGTTCACTAAAAGTTTCTGTGCGTTTTAATTTAAACTGCTCGTCTTCAAAGTTGTGCAAAGCACAACATGTGCGCAAATCAGAAGATTTGCTTACACTCGCATTTGGGGGAAAAATTAAAACGTGAAGAAATACTTGTTGCTTATTGAAGACGAGCAGTTGTGGCAGAAGTTTAAGGAGACTATAGATAAAGATATTAATACGGCTTTAATCGAGCTTGTTAGGGAGAAAGCAAATAAAGGGGAGAAAAAACGTGATTAAATTTGATAGACGTGGGCAAGTTACTGCCTTTGTAATTGTTGCATTGGTTATTGTTGGAATTATTGTTTTGTTTTTTGCCTTCAGGGGAACTTTATTTGGAAGCAATATTCCTGCTTCACTTGCCCCAATTTATGCTCGTTATGATGGGTGCATTTCTGAAGAGATTTCTAATGGGATGAGTTTGCTTCAATCTCAAGGCGGGAGAATAGACATCGGAGAATTGAGTCATGCAAGCGACTTTAATCCTTTTTCTTCACACTTGAATTTCTTAGGTTTTAAAATACCTTATTGGTATGGATTTTCTGCAAATAATTTAGTTATAAATAATGTTCCTAGTGCTAATGATATGGAAAATGAGCTTAGTGATTTTGTTGCAGATAGGCTTAATGATTGTGATTTTTCTGACTTTTATGCTCGTGGATTTGTAATAGAGAAAAATACGCCTAAAGTTTCTGTTACTATTGAAGATAATGATGTTTTTGTTGTTGTTGATTCAGTACTTGCTGCTTCTATTGATAAAGATAGTGCTAGAAAAACTACTCATAGCGTTAATGTAAATAGTCGGCTTGGTGCTTTATACAAAGATGCTTTATCCATTTATAATAGTGAAAGAAGTTCTTTATTTTTAGAGAATTATGCATTAGATGTTTTACAATCTTATGCTCCTGTTGATGGTGTAGAGATACAGTGTAGCCCTAAGATATGGAAAACTAACGAGGTTGTTTCTCAGATAAGAGAAGGGCTTGTTGCCAATATGGGAGCGATTAAATTTGATACATCTACAGGGGATAAATATTTTGAAAGAGATATTGGAATTAATGCGCCTGCAAATGTGCTTTATTTAGGCGAGGCTTTTCCAAGTAAAATTGAAATTACTCCTGCAAGTCAGGCGCTTATGATTGCTGAACCAGTGGGTACTCAAGAGGGTCTTGGAATCATGGGCTTTTGTTATGTACCTTATCATTTTATTTACGATTTAAGATTCCCTGTTTTGGTGCAAATAGGTGATGGTCTTGAAAACTTCCAGTTTCCTATGGTTGTGGATATAGATAATAATGTTATTTCTGATGCTTCTACTACTGCATTTATTTCTGATGAACAAGATGTTGATGTTTGTTCTTTTGCCGAAGGGGATGTTGAAGTTAATACCTATGATACTTCCCTTAATCCTATTTCTGCTAATGTTTCTTACAAATGTTTTGATAGTCTTTGCGATTTGGGAGCTACAAATTTGAATGGTTTAAATGCAAAAATACCTATTTGTGTTAATGGAGAATTAATTGCAAGTGCTTCGGGATATGCTGATTCCAAAGTTTTGTTTTCATCTAATAGTAATTCTTTTGCAGAGATAATTCTTGATAAGGAGTATCCTGTTACTGTCGAGATTACTTTAGCCGGAAAGACTGTGAAGAATTCTACGGCTGTTATTCATTTTGTTGGTTCTGATGGGTACTCAGCAAATGTAGTTATTCCAGAAACAAATAAAATTAATCTTAAAGAAGGACTTTATAGTATAGATGCTTTTGTATATGGAACATCTAATGTAATTATCCCTGCCACAAGTAAAATGGAATGTTATAAAATTAGTAAGGGTGGAATAGCTGGATTCTTTGGTTCTACTAAAGAAGAATGTGTAAGAGTTGATATTCCGGCCACTAAAATAGATTATGCTCTGAGGGGAGGAGGCAAGGTTAAAGATTATTATATATTAGACAGTGAACTTGCTTCTGGGAAAATTGTAATAGACGTGAGCGAACTTCCTGTTCCTAATTCTTTAGAACAGTTACAATATAATTTCGAGGCGTTTAATTCTCTTGGAGTGGGGGTCAGTTTTGCATGAAAAGAATATATTTATCCTTTGCTTTTTTAGTTTGTCTTATTGGCTTTGCTAGTGCACAAGTTGTAAGTTCAGATAATGGATTTTCCGGAAGTCGAACTGGAACTGCTAGCTTTGTGAATTATGGAAGTAGCTTTAATAGTTATTATGGAGGACAGGCAAGCACCTATTGGCCTGTTTTGTCTAATAGAGAGTTTTGTACTGCAAATCAAGACATCGTTATTCAAGTTTCTCCTGTTGGATGTCAGCCTGCTGTTGTTCGTAGCGACTTACTTGCTGAGCAGAACGTTCCTGTTTTCTGTCAACTTGATTTATTACAAGTTAATCCTACAATAGACATCAAGCAAATTAGGAATATAAGGTTTAATGGTAAATATCCAGAATATGTTGCAGGTGTTGGTTTTCACCCTGCAAATGCTGCTTTAAGAACCACAAATAGTTTATTAGGAACACCTCTTCAAAGTAATATAGGATATGTTGTTGTTGTTTTGAAAAGGAATCCTGATGAGAAGACGTTGCCTAAATTTTTCAATTTCACATTAAGTGCTAGTATAGATTACTATTCTGAAAATTCTTTAGGAATAGGAACTACTGAACTGATTATTAGAGATACAAATAATGATGAATGGAGTGTTGCTAAGAATAAGCAATCTCTTTTTGGAGGAAAGATGTCTGTTAGAGTTAGAGATACAGAAAATAATAATTCAATAAAACTTGAACTTTACTCTGGAGATATTAAGCATTCTGAATTGACTTTACAGAAAAATAGTCCTCAACCTAATTCTGTTTATTTACCTGGCTCTTATTGTCAGACTTCATTACAATTTAATTATGATAATTTTAATCCTCCTTCAAGTATTGCAAGAATTCAAGTTGATGATGATATTCTTGATGTATATGTGGGTTCTAGATTTTTGAATGGTAAATGTTTGGTTAGAAAAGTTGAAAACGATAATGTTGATGTATCTTGCGGGAGCGAGACGTTCAAACTTTCTAGTTCTTATAATGTTTTGAATGTTGAGGAAGAGATATATAAAATAAACGCTAATTTTAGTGTTGATAAAAATAAGACATATACTATTTCTAAAGTTATTCGAAATGAAAGCGGAGTATTTTATGAGATTACAGTGGAAAGTAAGGCTGAACAGATTTCAATTATGCTTACAAGACCTGTTTCTTTGCCTGAACTTGTAGATAAAGAGTATGAGAGAAATTATGGAAAATATATCTCTGATGCTCTTAATCAGTATTCTGAGATTGTAAATAATTATGGAAATGAAAGAAAGAATGATTTAGGACTTTCTTATGGGGAAGTTGCACTGACTAACGCGATAGAACTTGCTGTAAAATATGATAAAAGAAATACTGCTGTTGATTTAATAGATCAGTATCTTAATTTATATCCCCAAGGAAGTAATGAAGATAAATTTATGAGTTACCTTAATGGTTTTTATTCTAGAGATAATTCTTTCTCTTCTCAAAATGTTGAAACTGATGATGGGTTTCATTTGATAAGATTAATTGATGTTTCTGGAGTCAGTAAGAAGTCAAGTGCTAAAATAAGTTGGAGGAGCACGTCTGAAGAAATTATACAAGGCATGACTAAAGATTTTACAGTGGGAAAGATAAGTTTGATTAAAGTTATAGATTCAAACAGTGTGGAGATTAAGACAACTTGCACTTCAACAGGGAACAATGATAATTCTAAAGTATATGGTGGAATTGTTAGACTTAATGATAGGCCTGTTACAGCTTGCGGAGAAATTATTACTTTATCTGGTGTGGACTTTCAAAATTATATTAAACTTAGAATTTCTCCAGTTACAAAATCTGGAAGTGTGAGTAATTTTACTGTTGGGGTTGGAATTGAAAAGAGGGCAATAGAACTTACACCTTCTAGAGCTAAAAAACAGATTGAAAATTTGAATAAAACGATAAAAACTTGGACGTCTATTTCAAATAAATTAGGAGAAACTGTGACTGGACTTAAAGCTGCCTGTTTTGCTACTGCTGGTGTTTTGACTGTTAAGAATTTCTTTACTGGACTCGATGGAGAGGCTCTTGCTAGAAGAGGAGTCATGTCTGGACCTGGAGGATGGACAGACGAATGTCAAAAGAGAGTTAATAATAAAGAATATAGTTCATTGACTGCTTGTTATAATGCTAATTCTGAACAAATCGCTAAAGGTGTTGAGGCGAGTAAGAAGGCAATTAAAGCAACAAATGAATTGACTAAAAAAATTGAAGATGGTGCGAAATACCCTAATCGTGAAGGAATTTTTGCAGGGGAGAATTTTAACGATACCCAGGCTAAGAAAGAATTGATTGACGAAATAATTTCTGAATGTAGAACTCAAACACTCGGAGTTAAAAATGAGGATAAGCCATTGAGTTCTTTGTTTCCATCTGGATATAATGTAGACTCTTATACATATTCTCAATTGAGAGATATTTACTTTAATTGCCAAGTTATAAAACAAAAAGGCAGTTCTATTGGTGATGCACAGGCTACTGCTGAACTTGATAATATTGGCGCGTTGATTAATGAGAGATTGAGGTATGAGAAAGATTCTGCTGATGTTAAGAGTTCTGCTGCTGGAACGGGTTTAGGGGGAATTCAAGTACCCACTTATGGGGGTAAAGATGCTATTGTAGGTAATTATTTTGGTGGGAAATTGGAGCCTCTGGACTTTGGGTTGCGTTCAGATTATGTGGGGAAACCTGCTCAAATTGTTTATTATGATTCTACTCCTTATCTTGCAGTTTTGAGGTCGGAGGGAAATACTTTAGTTGTTGATAAAATGTTTGAGTTAACAAAAGAAGGGGATAATTATGTGGTTCCTGCTAAATTTAATGAGGCTAGTGGTGTTAAAAATAAGTTTTCTAAGTTTGAAACTCGTGATGCTAAGAGCTACAACAATCAATTTGGACCTGGGGAAGCTACTGTTAAATATTTTGAAACAGAACCTTACAAAGGGCTTCCTGCAATTGTTCCCTTTGATTTGAATAGAGGATTTTATGCTGCAACGACTCAGAGCCTTCCTTTGTTCGGGGGAACTAAGTCTTATGAGAGTAGTGGTGCGCCTTCTAGTTTCTTTGTATGTAATGTGATGAAAGATAGGCGTGTTGGATTCTATGCCCCTAATTATGGAGATGATGAGTGTGTTCAGTTTAATATTTATACAGGACAGTCATTTAGTAGTTTTCCTGGATTGAGCGAAAGTGATACTAAGAAACTTGTTTCTGATGCAATTAGAGCTCTCGAAGATGCAGCAAGACAATATGGAAAAGGGAAGACTGTTAAAATTGGAGGAAATACGCTTAATGTTGGGCAAGCTGCTTCACTTGTTCCAGGAAGTCAGTGTCAAGATTTCATGAGCCCTACAGATTGTAAGATATTGTTTAATGTTTGTGATCCTGTAATTTGTCCTACTTCAAGATGTAATTTTGGAGGAGAGTATTATGTTTCAGACGTAATTCAATCAGGAATTGTTGGAAGTGCGTTGCTTTGTTTACCTAATTATCAAGATGGAATTGTTCTGCCTGTTTGTTTGACAGGAATTAAAGCAGGAATTGATGGTTATCTTTCTGTATTGAAATCTCATCAGCAATGTTTGCAAGAAGCTATTGATACGGGGAAATATGTGGGAATTTGTGATCAGGTTAGTTCTGTTTATATGTGTGAATTTTTCTGGAGACAGGCTGCTCCTCTTGCTAAAATAGTTATCCCTAAGATAGTTGAACATGTTTATACTGGAGGACAGGGAAATGTTAGGGGTGGGGGAGAATATATGACTGTTCAGAGTTCTTGGCAGAACGCCGAGGATTCAGCTAGTTACTTTACGCAGAATTATGCTAAAAATTCGTTTGATGCCTTCAAGATTAGAAATATTGAAGAAGCTGGGACTGAAATATGTCGTGCATTTATTTCGGCTAAAGGGCCTAAGGCATTTGAGACTTTGATTGAACCAGATTCGCCTTCACAATTCCATGCTTGGTATAGCGCTATTGATTTTACAGATGCGACTATTCCTGCTACTTCACAGTATAAGGTATTTTACCATATATTTGCCGGAAATGATAGGGGAGTTTCATTTAGTGTTTATCTAAAAGATCCTCCTGCTAGTTCTCAATATGCTACTAATCCTGTTGTAGTTGTTGCTAATGGATTTGTTACTAGAGGGCAATATGCTACAGAAAGCAAAGACTTTACTGCGCCTAAGGGTTATCAGCAGTTATGTGTAAGGATAAATGATAAAGAAGAATGCGGGTTTAAACAGGTGTCTAGTAGTTTTGCAGTAAATTATGTAAGTGATTCAATTGTTTCTGATGAATTGGCTAGAACGGATATAACTACTGAAGCAGAATGTGTATCTGGAAGTGTAAGTCCTCTTGCATTACTTAACCCTAATTTGCAGAGTGCTGGAGAAGAGGCATTAAATCCTGCGATTTATAATAGAGGAATTGTAAGAGTTTGCGCAACTAGTAATCCTGGAAGTGCAACAACTCCAAATAGATTTGTTGAAGTAGGATATTGTGGAACTGGTAGATTGAAATGTTGGCTAGATAAAGATAGTTTGAATAAAGCTATTACTGAGATAAATGTTGGATTGAAAAATAAAACATTGAGTGAGATTGAACAAATACAGAAACAAACTTTAAATGCAAATGCTAATCCTTCTGATCCAGCTAGTTTGAATATAGAGATTGATGGTTTGAGAAGTCAAGTTGATAAAGCTGATGGAGGTAGTATTGGAGGAATTGTTTTTAGATTGAAAGATTTGTTTGATAAAGCATTCTTTGATAAAGATAAAGCAGAAATTTTGCTTTTGAGGGCTAAGGCATTTGAGAATGTTTTTGTGAAATCTGTATCTTCCGAGGCTGTAAAATCTAGCGGTGCTCCGGCTCCTGGGAGTTCGACTCCTGCTACGACTCCTTCAGGTGCTTCTGAGAAGAGGATATTGAGTTTCTATAATGGTTATAATGATAAAAAACCGTCTTATTTATTTTTGAGTGGGCAACCTACTAGTATATATCTTTTAGGAAGTAAGGTTTATTCAGATAAAATTAATATTTTAATAGGGAGTGTTAATGAAAATGGGAAGATTGCTTTTATTACAGCTGGCAAGGATATTGTGGATACTACTTTTGGTGAAGGGAGTTATGATTTTTTTAATGGTAGGGGAATATGGATTGAGAATATAAATGGAAGTTGCGATTTAGATATTCTGGAAAGTTGCACTGGTTCTGTTAAGAATGTTGCTATTCCTTCTGGCAATGGCGTGCGTTTAAGTTTAGATTCTAAAAACTATCTTACTTTAGATGATATGAGAGTTACTCCTGAAATTTATTTAGACGGTATTTTTTTAAAGAGACCTGTTACTTTTTGGCCTGATTCCGAGCTAGGTGCTTTCCCGGAAGACAGAGTTCTTTGGTTAATAGAAGATGAGAAAAGTTATTTGGAAAGTGCTTTGGGCAAAGGGTCATTTGAATTCTTGAATAGAGGTGGTTTCACACAAAATGATTTAAGATCAGGTATTATTCTTAATTTAGGGGCAACCTAATAATAAACTGACATATCTTTATTACTTATTTCTGTCTTCAGCTTCGACATTTATTTTTATTTGTCTATAATATTTGGCATTTTATTCTGCGGTAAGCTCTTAACTAATAAGTAATTTAAATGTAGAAAAGTTTCTTGATTCTCCTAGGAAATATAAAATAAGAATTTAATTACTTATATCTAAATTCTCTTATGGAAGGTGTTCGGGTTAGTTCGCGGATTAGAGGTGGAGCTAGCGGTTCTATAGTCTCATGTTTTACAATAAGTGGTCTTGAATTGTAATCTGATTGTTTTGTTGGGATTAATTCATAAATTCCAGTGCTACGAATACTTATTGCTCCATCGCTTCTTCTTGTTCCTAATTCTGCATCTTCTCCTGTGTTAATTATAAATACTCTTTTTATTTCTTCTTTAGCATCATCTAGGACTACTGAGATAGCATAAGGTTTACCATTAATTATTCTTGTTTCTATGCCATATTTTTCAAGTTGTTCATTAATATTCGTTATGCCCATTTCTTCTCCATCAGGTCTTGTTATGTCTGCCTTTAAAGCGTAAGGTCCCGTAGTATCAAATTCGATTTCTGTTGCAGGTATTCTTACTGTTGCTTCTTCTTCACTGTTTACATAAAGTCTTGTTGGAATCATCATTTCGTCTGATTCTAATCTTGCTTTTTTTCCACTAAAGTTTCTCCAAAGAGTTGATTCCATATCAGACCTTAAACGAAAGTCTTCTTCATCAGGGAAATATACATGAGTTTGTTCTTCTACTTCATACTCTGTTCCTGCTATTTTGACTGTTTGATAATTGAATGGAGCATCTCTTTGAGTCATTCTAGCTTCTTTAATACCACTGATGTTATTTTCCATTTCAAACCTAGGTGTTGAGCATGCACCTAAAAGTGTAGCTGCTCCAAAGGCCAAAGATGCTAATGTTTTTTTCATATTATTTTTAGAGAATTACGGTTTATAAATTATCTGGCGGTTTTGTTACTAAAAGAAGTAGTAATTTGTTTTATGTCAAAGTGTTTCCCTAAAACCACATTCTTTAGAATGTGGTCAACACTTTGAGCATCCAAAAATCGAGCACCTTTTCAAACCACGACTTTTAAGTCGTGGTGGTGCATCGATTTTTTGATTTTCTATTTCTCTTTATTTGCGTTTTTTTGTTTTGAACTTTTAGATTCTGCTTCTTTAAGTTTTAGTTTGTCCTCGATTCCAAGACGTTCTATTAACTCTTTGTAACGGTTTCTTATTGTGACTTCTGTGATTCCTGCGACGTCTGCAACTTCTCTTTGAGTTTTCTTTTCATCATTCATTAAAGCTGAAACATATAATGCTGCTGCTGCAATTCCTGCAGGTCCTCTTCCTGAAGTAAGCTCTGAAATATCTGCTTTTTTTAATATCTTTATTGCTTCATTTTGTGCATGAGGTGATAAGTGGAGTATGGATGAAAATCTTGAGATGTAATCTTTTGGAGCAGATGGTTTTACTTTTATACCTAATTTACGGATAATAAATCTATAAGTGCGACCTATTTCTTTTCGAGGTACATCTGAAGCATTTGCAATTTCGTCTAATGTTCTTGGAATATTATAAGATCTGCAAGCTGCGTAAATACATGCTGCAATTACAGACTCCATGCTCCTTCCACGGACTAAGCCTCTTTGAAGAACGAACTGATATACGCGCGAAGCTTCATCTCTTACAACAGAAGGTAATGTTAAGAAAGAGGATACTCTTCTTAATTCAGCCATTGCTAGACGAAGATTTCTTTCAATAGAAGTTGATACTCTTTCTTGCCACTTTTTTAATCTTAGAAATTTTCTGGTTTGTCCTGCTTCTAGTTTGTAAATATCTGAGATCTCTCCAATGTTTGTTGTAAGGCCTTGGTCAAACTTTTGTCTTGACATTGGGGCGCCACCACGTCCCTTTTTTTCTGATTTATCAAATTGACCTCCTACATCTTGGCCTGTGTCGACCATTTTGTCTTCAATGATAAGACCACAATCTCCACAAATGATTTCTCCTTTCTGATCGTCATGTGTGAGGTTTATACTGCTGCATTCAGGACATCTTTTGACAAAATTCATGTAATCGAAAACTTTATAAACTACACTTTTCGCGAGAGTATTTAAATGTTTGGGTAGCTTTTAGAGATTATTCGACTAAAATTGAGTTTACCATGCCTTCTCTACTTGGTCTGTTTGTGATTCTTGCCTTACCTTTAGAAGTTTGAATAATTGCTCCTTTTAATAATCTATTTTGTCTTGCTAAGAATACATTTTGAGGAGTTTGAAGAACGTTTTTTATTTCAACTTGTTCTGTTTTATTTCCAATTGTAAGATTGGTTTTATTAGATTTAAGAAGAATTGAGGTTTTTAGTCCACCTCTTGTGCGAATTATTTTACTTTTTGTCTCTCCAAGAGAAGTTTTGTTTTCTTGGGTCTTGTGTTCATGCCACTTTCTCTTGTGATTTTGGTGATATTTTCCACCAGTTGTTTTTCTGCCTTTATTCATATATTGATTTTCAAAAGGTTGTTTTTAAAGGTTTCTAAAATTATTTTTTTAAGGAGTTTTACTTTTGCTAATTACATAATCTTTAAACTTTGTCAAAAAGTAGAACAAAGTTTAAATACTCTTCATGTACATTTCGATTATGGCAAACGTCATTGAAAGACCTTTAGACCTTTTGAATAATTCGAAGGGAAAAGAGGTTATAGTGCAGTTAAAGAACGATAGACAGTTCTCTGGAGTGTTGAAGGCTTTTGATATTCATATCAATATAGTTCTCGACAATGCCAAGGAAATGTTAAATGGCGAATTGAAGAGAAATTATGGCCCAACTTTCTTGCGAGGGGACACAATTATCTTTATTTCTCCGGCTTAATTTTTTACACTATTTTTAGTTAGATTAGATTTAAAAGATACTTGGGAGTTTATATTAGAGATTTAACTTTTTTATAACAAAATTTATTACTTGCCATTTACTTAGTTTATCGGTATTTATTATAATTCCCTCTTTGTCCAAATGATCTTGATGGAACTTTCTTAACTCTTTAATCTTTTTTTCTCCTAACCCTTGATGGCTCTTTTCTTTTACTCTTTTTTTATCTCTTAGGATTGCGTTTTTAAGAGAAACCTTAAATTGGAAGGTCATTATTTGATAATTATATTTTTTGATTTCTTTGTTAAAATTTCTATTTAGCATCTCATTGGATGTTTCTTCAATAAGTATATTTCTTTTTAATGGGAGAATAGTTTTTAGTACATCTAAAAATATCTTTTTGCTATAATCTCTCCAATTTTGGTCATCTAAATTAGTAAACATTCCTTTGATAGCACCGTTATCTACAAAGATCCAGTTTTTGAATAAATTTTTATCCTTGTGGTAATAATTTTTTAGATTGTTAAATGCTGTTGTCTTTCCACTTGCATTTTTTCCTCTTAGAATTACTATTTTCTTGCTCATTTTACACTTTCAAAACTTCAAGATCTTCTGGGATTAAAGTGTTTTTAAAGACTTTTTTTGCTTCTTTTAAGAGTTGAGGTAATCTGTGAAGATGTTTATCTGATATGTGTACTAACGCAAGTTGTTTTACCTTTGCTTTCTTTGCTATTTCTGCTGCTTGAGATGTTGTGAGATGTTTGTATTCTTTTGCTTGCTCGCTTTCATCTGCAGAGTATGTTGATTCACAGATTAATAGGTCTGAGTTTTTTGCTAATTGTATTGTGTTTTGGTTTTTTGCTGTGTCTAATATAATTGTTACTTTTTTTCCTAGTTGAGTGTATGTGACGCTCTTTGATTTTATCTTTTTTCCATTGAAAGTTATATCTTTTCCTTTTTGTAATTCTCCAATCAATGGCGAATTTGGAATTTTTAGTTTCTTGAGTTTTGCTTTGTCTATTCTTGTTTGATCCTTTATTATTATACTATATGCTAATGTAGGAATTCCGTGATCCATTTGTGAAGATTCTATTTTTATTTGTTTGTCCTCATAAACAATGCTGTTATTTATTTCATTAATTTCTAATCTTATTTTATATCTTGAATAAATTCTTTGAAATAATTCTATCTTTTCTTTTGTATGTCTTGGGCCGTAAATCTTTAAAGTTTGTGAGTAGTTGTTCATACCCATTGTTTTAAGCAAACCTGCTAGTCCCAGGGTGTGATCTTCATGCCAATGAGTTATTAATATTTTAGTTATTTTTGAAAAATTTTCCTTTGCTTTTCTAAATTGTCTTTGTACACCTTCCCCACAGTCAATTAGTATTTTTTCTCTTTCTGTTTTTATTAGAAACCCACTATGATTCTTTTTTATGCTTGGAATCGCGCTTCCTGTTCCTAAAAAGACTATTTCTAAGTTCATTTATATTTGATGTTTTTGTTGTTTAAATAGATTGTCTATACTGGCAAGCGTTTAAATACTAAGTAAAACTTATTTCTATTAACTAATAGTTATCTAAGATAAGTAAAGATAACTAACACTAAGTAAAATGGTTGAGGATAAAAACAAACGGAAAATATCAGTTAAGAAATTTTTGCTTGAAATTCCCGAAGAAATATGGGTAAAGTGGAAGGATAAGATTCCTCGGTCGATTTCGATAAACAAAGCTTTGATATCTTTATTGAAAATGGAGTCTGAAAAATGATTAAACGATTGTTTTTATCCTTAGTTATGTTCTTGCTTTTTTCTAGTTTGGTTTCGGCAGTTTTACTTTCAGATCAAGGCACTAATGTGAAAAATATGAGTGGTTCTCTTCTTGAAAGGGGCAATTTAACGATAACAATATACGGCCTTTTAACAGGAGAGAATTTAATTTTTAATTCAACAATTCAGGATGCGATAGTTAATGGTTCATGGAATATTATGATGAATCCTAATTTAGAGTATGGAAAAAGTTATTGGAAAGATTATGAACTCAATGGAGAAGATTTAGATTTCGACGGAAATGAAAGATTAGAATTTCAATCACCATTAGGTTTGATTAATAATATATCCTTCATCAACTTTTCCTTGATAAATGCATGCCTTCCTGGCAATTCTATAAGATTAATATATTCTAATGGGAGTGTTGAATGTGAAACAGATGATTCTGGTACTGGAGGAGCAGACTTAACAAATTATGCTTTAAAAAATCAATCTGAAACTTTCTCTGGAAACATAACTACGACTCAAACAGGCTTCTTCGGCTGGCTTGGTTCATTAGCTAACAGAATAACTAATCTATTTGTTCAAGATATAGATGCTTCTGGGAATGTTAATGTTACTGGAAATGTAACTGCTTCCTACTTTATAGGTGATGGGAGTTTATTAGAAAATCTTCCTGCTGGGAGCGAGAGTGATCCAATATTTGTTTCTGAGAATTCTACTTTATGGTCTGTCATTAATTCTAAATTATCTTCTACGGATCAGAAATATAATGAAAGCGCTTTGATTTTATCTGTTAATACGACTTCTAACATTATGAATCTTGACTTTTATAATAAAAGTGAAGTTGATTCTTTGATTTCTGGGGTTAATGGAGGCAATTCAACATTTAATCAGAGCTTGACTGACACTCTTTATTATTCTGCAAGTAATCCCTCTAATTTTGTTAATTCAACTGATTTATTTGCCTACAATGATACTTCTATTATTCTTACAACAAATTCTTCTTTATGGAGTTATATTGGAATAAATGAAGACAATTGGTTAAGCACATTTAATTCAACTTATAATAATTTAATTAATCAGCAATGTATTGCTGGATATGTTGTTAATGGCACTTTAGCAAATGGAACTTTTTCTTGTGTTTCTCAATCTATAACAGAAACAGAGCCTGCATGGAATGGCAATTATTCTATTTTTGTTGGTTTAATGAATAATGGAAGTTATCTTACTACATATAACTATACTTATACAACATATTCTTACAATCAGACTGCTCCTGCCTTAACTTATGCTGATAATATTAATTCTACATTATCTTCAAGAATTGATGGGATTTCAGGAGATGGAAGCTACAACTCCACATATGCACAATGGGCTTACAACCAGAGTGATGGGAGTTATAATGCAACATATGATATATACTCTTACAATCAGACAACGCCTGCAAATACATATACTAATTCGGTTAATACAACTCAAACTTCTTGGGTTATGTCAACATTCCTTAGTATAACAAATGCTTTAGATCAATATTTTAATAAAACTGAAATTCAAGTAAAGTATTATAATAAGACAGAGATTACATCATTAGGTTTTGTTAATTCTAGTGGATTAAACGCTTACAATGAAACCAGTCTGATTGACAATATTAATACAACTCTTTCAACAAGAATTGATAATCTCCTAACAGGAGGAAATTCTTCTTTCAATCAATCTTTAACTGATAGTTTGTACTCTCCAATTGAATGGAGCTATAACATGACAACTCCATTTACAACATGGCTTTCAACATTCTTGTATAATTACAACCAAACAGTTCCATTCACAACATGGTTATCCACATTTGTTTACAATTACAACCAAACTACTCCTGCAATGGATAGAGCAAATACAATCAACACAAGTTTATCCTTGAGAATAGATGGAATAAGTGGAGGGAATGCTTCTTGGAATCAAACCTTTGCAAATACACTTTATGCTGGAGCTCAATGGGGATACAATCAGTCAGACGGTTCCTACAACGCTACATACGAATCTTACAATACAGTCTATGGAAAATATTGGTATAATCAAACAGCAGGAACTTACAATTCAACATATGCAACTTGGGCATATAATCAGACTATTCCTGCAATAACAAACATTGATTCTCGTTATTGGAATAAGACACAAAGCTATAACATAACTCAAATAAACAATATGAATGCTTCGTGGATAACGACTTACAATGATACTTATAACAATATTCTTAATCAACAATGTTCAGCGGGGCAGGTTGTAAATGGAACTCTGTCTAATGGAACATTTGTTTGTATTACGCCTCCAGCGGGGGCGGAATCTGACCCTATATGGTCCGGTAATCTTACCTTTGGGGTTTCAGCTGACTTAAATCCTTTAACAAATATTATTCAAAGTTTAGGCTCTTCTGCTAAAAGATGGCTTAAAGGATGGTTTCAAGATTTGGATGTTTCAAATAACATAACTGTTGGAGGCAATGTTTCAGCACAATATTATTATGGTAGTTTGAATCAGTCAACATTTCCGACTTCCGCTTGTTCTGGTACTGATAAGGTTGTAAGTATCTTGGCTAATGGGACTGTTAACTGTGGTACTGACGAAACTTCTGGAGGATTAAGTGGTACGAGTTTTAATAATTTTAATATAACTCTTTTAGATATCTCAACAACAGATAATGGGGCTTATACAGAAGTTCTGACTCTACCTCTGTCTAATGGATTTAATATTTTGATTGAATGCGTTTTATTGCAAGATGCTGCCGTGACAGGTACAGGGATTCATTATGAATCTGTTTTAAGCGGAACATTTTCTCAAAGACAAGTTATGGAATATTATTCTTCTGCATCAGCACAATCATCATGTTCTGGAACTTCTTCTACTTTGACTTGCTCTCCAGGTTCGAGTTCTGGAAATACTTTGACTCCAAATAGGTTGTATGTTTATGCAGTTACTTCTAGTGTTGGCACTTTCACCTTAAGTGTAAAAAGTGAAACAAGTAATGCTGTAAACGTCAGAGCTGGAAGTTGGTGCAGAAGTATTGAAACTTAATGGGTACAAATATGAAAAAAATTATAATTACAAGTCTATTTTTTGTGATTTTATTTATTCAAATCTCTTCATCTTTAACTGGGGTTTCCAATAGTTATTCTGTTTCTATGTTTGGAAATGGGATTGTTAATGGAAAAGGATATTCTGAAAATTTTAATTTTACTTTCCTTTCAGAAACTGGGGGAACTACAAGAAATGCTGAATCGAGCTTATTTACTTTAAACATTGGTTTTTTTGAAAATACACAATATTCAAGAACAGTCAGCATAAGTTCATATTCAATATCTCCAAGAACTACAGTTGTTGGCTCAACAATAGGATTGTCAATTTCTGCTTTGAATTATCAAAATGTGTGGGCAATTATAACTTCTCCTAATAGTCAACAACAAACTTTAAACCTCGTTAATGGACAAACTGTTAATTATGTTCCAAGCCATTCGGTAGTCGGTAGATATGAAGTGGTCTTTTATGCAAATGGTTCTACTGGAGCAATTGCTAGTGTTCTAGATTCTTTTGAGTTAACTCAACAAGTAAGTTCTGGATCTGGTTCTAGCGGGGGCGGAAGTGGGGGAACGAATATAATTCAAAGATGTAATTATAACTGGGACTGTACACCTTGGAGTATCTGTTCAGAAAATGTACAGATAAGATTATGTAAGAATATAGGAACATGTGTTGGAAATGAGAGTAAGCCTATTGAAGAAATGCAATGTTCTGAATCTTTATTTGATATAGGGCTTAGATTAGGCCTTACAGATCTTATTGACAAGAATAATCTCAAATTTAACATTAACCTTACTGAAATGATTGGTGTTGAAAAAATTGACGTTCATATAAAATATTTAATAATTGATGAAAATGGGTATGAGGTCTTTAGTCAAATTGAAACAAAAGCTATAGAAAAAAATTTATTTTATGAAAAAACTCTAGATAATCTTAATTTGGTAAACGGAGATTATATATTAAGGGTAGATATATTATATGGGAATTTACAAAGGGCTTTTGCAGAACAAAAGTTTTCTATTTTAAATCAAGAAAGTTTAGCAGAGGTTAATTCTGGAATTACTGGTTTTGCGTGGATAACTAATGATCAACTTCGAAACTTGGCTTTATCATTTACAATACTTGTTTTGTCTATAGGAGGTTTGATATTTATTCATCTAAAGAAAGGAAGATTAAGAAATAAACCGACTAATTTATTGAGTAATGTTTTAGGTCTAGAGGTTTATACAGGCAATGGTCTGAAGATTGGTTGTGTATATGAAATTATGATACGAGATAATAAAATTTACGGTTTGATGGTGGTGGTAGATAGTAATGCACCCGTCTCTACTCCAAGAGTTATGATTAGATACGAGTTTATTCAAAGTATAAAGGATGTTGTCGTAGTTAATTCTATGGTAGTTGAAAGTAATAAAATGGGGGCATCTGGATAGATTTAAAAGGAATTTTATAGATAATTTTATAAGGAAACTATAGATTTTAATATTGTGTGACCCTGTAGCTCAGCTTGGATAGAGCGAAGGACTTCTAATCCTTAGGTCGCAGGTTCAAATCCTGTCAGGGTCATATGCGCGGATGAAGTAAACTGAAGTTTAGAAGTATCCATACTGCGTATGCACGGATGGCGAAGTGGTTAACGCGCTCGGTTGCAGCCCGAGTATTCCGTAGGTTCGAATCCTGCTCCGTGCTTTTATTCTCAGGATTCGAAGTGCTCACAGATTGATATCCGTGGCAACTTCAACTCTTACGAGGTTGAAGTAATCCTGCTCCGTGCTTTTATTCTCAGGATTCGAAGTGCTCACAGAACAAGTTCCGTGGGAACTTCAACATTGCTGTTGAAGTAATCCTGCTCCGTGCTTTATTTTCAGGATTTGAACACTCCCTGCTCCGTGCTTTTAGCGAAAGATTTAAAGTAGTGGTTTTGCATTATTTGTTATGGTTTTGAAGGGAACTGATTCTAATAAAAAGAGTTCTGAAAATGAATCTGCGTTTGTTAGTTTCTTACAAGAAGCTGGACTAATTTGGGGTCCTGAACCTGAAATTTATGGAGGGCTAGCTGGTTTCTATACTTATGGACCTCTTGGAAAACTTTTGAAGAATAAAGTAGAAAACTCTGTTAGGGAAGTGTTTAATTTTAATGGATTTAGAGAATTAGAATGTCCTACAGTTATGCCTGACAGAGTTTGGAAGGCTTCGGGACACTTGGAGACGTTTTCTGATCGTATTATAACATGCTCAAAATGTAAGGCTGTTTTTAGGGCAGATAAATTAATTGAAGAGAAATTTGATGTGAGTGCGGATGGTTTTCAGGATGGCAAATTGCTTAAATTTATTCGTGATAAGAATATAAACTGTCTTTCTTGTGGAGGGCGATTTGGAGAAAAATTAGAAAAACAGAGTTTAATGATGAAGACTAAAGTTGCTGGACAAGATGCTTCTTTGCGGCCAGAGACTGCTACTGTAACTTATTTACCATTTATTCGAATGTATCAATATTTTAGGAAGAAATTGCCTTTTGGAGTTTTTCAGATAGGTAAGGCGTATCGCAATGAAATTTCTCCAAGGCAAAGTGTTTTGCGAGGTCGTGAATTTACCCAGGCTGAAGGGCAGTTGTTTATTGATCCTAAGGAGAAGAATAATTGGGAAAAGTTTGATTTAATTAAAGATGATAAATTGCCTTTGTGGGATTATACTCTTCAGGATGCTGAGAAATTGCCTGTTTCTATGTCTCTAGAATCTGCACTAAAGAAAAAGTTAGTATCTACTAAAGCTTATGCATGGTGCTTATGGCTTGCATATGCTCAATTTAAGAGATTTGGAGTTCCTGAGGATAAAATAAGAATTAGGCAGCATCATCCTAAGGAAAGGGCATTTTACGCTTCAGATGCGTGGGATATAGAACTAAAGACAAATAATTATGGGTGGGTTGAAGTTTGCGGAGTTCATGATAGAACAGATTACGATTTGAAACAACATTCTGCTGAATCTGGGACTTCTCTTGAGGCTATTCGTGAAGATGGTACAAAGTTTACACCTCATATTTTAGAGATTGCTTTTGGAACGGATAGGCCTACTTATGCTTTAATTGATTTGTTTTATGAAAAAAAATCTGAGGGAGATGGTAAGACAACTTTTAAGATTCCTTACAAAATGGCGCCTATCTCTGTTAGTGTTTTTCCTTTAATGAAGAAGCCTGAGTTAGTTGAGATTGCTGAAAAAATATTTATTGATTTGAGCAAACATCTTATTGTAGATTATGATGTTTCTGGAAGTATAGGAAAGAGATATTTACGGAGTATGACTTCAGGAGTGCCATTTGCAGTTACTATTGATTATGATTCTATTAAAGATAAGAGTGTTACAGTTAGAGATAGAGATAGTGGAAAACAAGAGAGGATTAAGATCGTTGAATTAGTTAGATATATTGATAAAAAATTACAATGACTTATGAAAAATCTGTTCCAGTTAAAAGAAGAGGTAGTCAAGTCTCTTTTTCTCCTGAGGATTTTGCTAGGACGAGAAAATTGTTTTTGATGCTATGTTTTCTGTAGGTAAGCCTGAAAGACTGAGTAATGTTCTTGAATTGAATAATTGGTTAAACAATCGTTTAAAAATAGGTTATTATAAACAAGGAAATATTTTTCTAGATGTTAATTTAGATGGCCATGTTAGAACTATAGATATTGATGTTAGGGCTGTTCCTAGAGAATATATGGATAGAGGACATTATGGTTTTCAATTTTAATTAATTAGGTTTTTGATTATGTCTATTTGTGTGATTGTCTATTTTTCGGAAGATTTAAATACTTTGTTACAATTGTAACCTTACTTTGTTACAAAAGTAATAATGCTTAAAATGAAAGTTGAAGAACATGAAAAGGCTTATACTGAACACTTAGAGCATATTAAGAATGCTATAGAAGAAGGCGTAGAGAAAAATCAAAGGAATATTGGTTATAATGTTTCGCAAGGTTCTCTTGAACTTTTTGCAATTTATTTGCATAAACTTAGGTTGATTCAGGGTTCTGGGGATCAGTTTGACCATAGAGTTTTTAAGAGCAAAAATCTGCTTGCTAAAAAAGTACCTGCAGATTTCCCTTCTAGAAATGAAATTTTGGAGATTATGAAATTAATAGAATATGAAAGAAATGCTTTGTGTTATGGGGCAAGAAAACTTAAGGTTCGAATTGAAAAAGTAATAATGTGTTTTAATGAATTAAGAAAGGTAATTAATAAAAATTTAAATGAAATTAACGGAGTGAAAAATGTCGCAAAGAACTGAATTATTATCTTATACTATTGATTTTGTTTCTTACTTGATTTCTAAAATTGAGGATGGAAAAATAAATAAGATTATTTTACATGGTTCTGTTGCTCGAGGAGATTTTGATGAAGAGAGCGATATTGATTTATTTATTGATACAAATAGTAGAATGAGTGCGAATGTTGAAAAAATTAAGCAAGACTATGTTAAAACACACAAATTTAAAGAATGGCAATTAAAGGGCATTGAAAAGGAATTTTCTATTATTGCCGGAAAACTTGATGGTGATGAATGGAAGAGTTTGAAGCGTGCTATTATGAATACTGGAATTATTTTATATGGTAAATATAAGGCAGAAGCTGAAAATGTCAAGCAGTGTGTTTTATTTTCATTTGAAAATATACGACCTGATAAGAAAAGAATAGCTGTATTTAGGAAGCTGTATGGGTTTAATGTTGGAAAGAAGAGATATGATGGGTTGGTGGATAGAATTGGAGCTGTAAAAATAGGTAAAGGGGGCTTGTTAGTCCCTATTGAAAGGACTAATGAACTTAAACAATATTTTCAAGAAAAAAAGGTTGTTGTGAAATTGTATGATGTTTGGATAGATTGAATGGGTGGTTTTGAGATATATTAAACAAGTTATGGAAAAGACTTTTATTGAATGGAGAAATTTGCGTAACTTACTTAAACTCAAGCCTTTTGACTTTGGGTGTGGAAGTGAGGGATTAAGTGAAGAAATAGATGAAGTTCTATATGGATTGGATAATATAAATGTTGTTAATTAATTTGAAATGATGGTTAATTAGGTTTATAAATAACAATCCCTAAATTATGCTATGATAGGATTTGGTGATGGATTGTTTTGGCCTTTTGCATTTGCATTTACAGGCGTAATGGCTATTGTTGCAATAATTGTTATTATATTCTGGATTTGGATGCTTGTTGATTGTGCTAAACGTAAATTTAGAAATAATGTTGAGAAAATAGTTTGGATAGTTGTTGTTGTATTATCTAGTTGGTTTGGTGCACTTGTTTACTTTGTGGTAATTCATTCGTTAAATCCTACAGGTTTGGCGAAGAAATCTTGAAATGGGTAAGACACTTGGTTTTATTTCGTTGAAGGGTGGTGTTGGTAAGACTACAATTTCTGCTGCTGTTGCAACTCATTTAGCCAATTCATATCATAAGAAAATTCTTTTGATAGATGCTAATTTATCTGCTCCTAATCTGGGACTTCATATGGGTATTGTTTCTCCTCAAAAAACAATTCATGATGTTTTAAATGGAGATCATATTTCATCTGCAGTGCATTTACAATATGGTGTTGATGTTATACCTGGAAACTTCTTGAATAATAAGGAACTTAATCCTATGTTGTTAAAAGATAAGATTGGACACTTAAAGAAAAATTATGACTTTGTTGTCCTTGATTCTTCTCCTAGCTTAAATGAGGAGATGCTCGCAACTATAATTGCTTCTGATCATTTATTTGCGGTTTCAACTCCTGATTATCCTACTTTGAGTTGTACTATTCGTGCTGCTCAACTTGCAAAACAACGTCATAGGCCTATTGAAGGGATTATTATTAATCAGTCACATGGCTATTATGATGTTAATCTTGAGGAGATACAAGAGTCTACAGGAATTCCTATTGTTGCTAAGATAAAGTATGATGAGGTTCAGCATATGGCTCTTGCAGAGCGTGTGCCTGCTACTCTTTTTGCAGGTAAGACTCCTTTGACTAGTGAAGTTGATCGTTTTTGTAGGTCTCTTTTAGGTTTACCTGAGAAAACTTCTTGGCTAAATTCTATTTTTGCTCGTCGTGATGAGAAACTTGAAAGAGTTAATCGAGCCGTTTTAGCAAAGAGTTTTTATCGCGGTGTGTTTAAGAATGACAGGTAAGCCCGATAAAAATTGTATTTTTTGCAAGATTGTAAAAGGTGAAATTAAAGGAGATAAAATTGCTGAGACTGATTCTTTTTTTGCAATGCTAGATATAAATCAAGATATTAAGGGGCATACTCTTGTAATTCCTAAAAAACATTTTGTTACTTTATTTGACATACCGGATAAATTGGGAAATGAGATGCTTAAGTTCACTAAGAAAGTTGCTGGTGATTTATTGGATAAAAAATTAGGAGACGGGTTTAATTTGATTATGAATAATTTATCTGTTGCTGGACAAGTTGTAATGCATGCACATATGCATGTTATTCCTCGAAATGAAGGGGATGGGATTAGGTTTCTGACTAGGGTTTGAATGGCGCTAGGGAGATTCGAACTCCCGACCTATGCCTCATGAGAGCATCGCTCTAAACCAACTGAGCTACAGCGCCAAAGTTAGATAATAGAGAGCTTTTTTAAAGATTCGCTGTTTGTGTTTTTGATGGTTGTGCTTGAAGATGTGGTGCTAGAATTAGGGCAGATAGGATTATGGGTACAAGCAGTTGGACTTATAGTTATATTATGGATTGTATTTCAGGCGATTACTATGTATTATAATCGCAGGAGAAGATTGCTACTTGAGGAAATTAGTACTCGATTGGGAAAACTAGAACGCAAATTAGATTCTTTAAAAAAAAGATAATTTAGGAATAAGCTGTTTCTAGCAGAATCTCTGTTTTACTTGCTAGTTTTAAGGCTGCTGTGTCTTTAACTTTTATCTCAAATCTTCTAAGGCGCGAAATATATCCTGCAACCTTATTTCTTATCTTTTTGCTTGGCATTGTATTTCCACCCAACATCTTTTTATTTCCATCAAAATGTTCGCCGAAGGAAAGCTCTTTAGTAAGGAGCTCTTTGCTCGCACGTTTTACCATTAATTGTTTAATTCTACCCATATCTAAAATTTGTTATGTGGGTTTAAAAAACTACCTTTTTTTGGTTTTTAACTCATTCAACTTTATTTTTGGTTAAAGTTGAAGACGCATTGGTTTAGGATATTTTTTGATACTTGATTAAATTACTCCATTCTTGGAAATAAGCTTGTGCTTTTTTATCAATATCTCCTGGAGAGAGAATTAAGGCAGGCATTTTTTCTAATTGTGCTTTTTGAAGAGCGTTTACAATATCCTCTATGGTAATTTTCTTTTTATCTTTTGCTATAAAATAGTATTCTTGATCTCCAAGTGCTGTTTTAACCTTTAACTTTCCTGATAGTTCTTTTTTCTTAGTCGAAAATTCGCCTGTAATCTCATATTGCATTTCTAGTATTTTTTCTCTTGTTTTTTCAAGAAACTTTGAACTTATTTCTTTTACTTTTTTTACTGGGATTTCTTCTATTATGCTATTTGGTTCTTCTACTTTTTGATTTTGAATTGTTTCTTTTGGAGCTATGGCTGCTGTTACATTCAAGATTGGCGTTATTATTTGTTCTGGAATTATCTCTTTTTTAATCGGAGGATTAATCAATTGTTCTATGATTTCTTTTGCTTTTCCGTTTGAAAGTGTATGTATTTTCCAGAATATTTTTTCTTCACCTCCATCTCTAATTTTTATAGGTATTGCAAAATCTTTAATGCTTCTAAGAGCTACCCTAATTGCGGGTTCTTGTTCTATATCTAAGAGAATTTCTTTTTGCTTAATGAGTTTGAATGCTTCTTTTTCTTTGTGATTGAGATGATCTGAATATTTTTGTAATTGTTCTTCTTGACCTACAATGTAATAAAGAGGAGAACTTCCAACTCTCATGTTGCTTATTTTTAGTTTTTGTTCGCTTACTAATTCAGACATAAATGCTGCGGTGAATATGTTATTTCCTCCCGTGGCCTTGGCAACTCTTACAGGGAACTCTGGACCATTTTGCTTTATTACTTCTAAAATGCGTTCTTTAATTTGAATAATTTTTTGCATGTCTTGCATGGCTATTTGATATATGTGTTTGTTATAAAGATTACTGCGATAATCTTTATCCATTTAATTCTTAGAAAATTGATATCTTTTAACTTTTAGAGCTTGAAGTTATACATAATTCTAATAATTGTATCAATTTTTGTTTAGAATTATCTAATAGAACAATTCTGAAACTAGAATATAATCGACAGAATTGTCTATATAAATATTGTTGTTTCTAGATGTTTTTAAGAAATAACTAATAATTCATTCTTCTAACTAGCCACTGGATATAGCAGAAGCATTAAATATAGAGAACTGACTTAATTTTGTGACATTATATTTTCAGTTCTCTATCTGTATAACTGACCTAAAAGATATAGACAATTCTGGTAATTGTAGCTTATTTTTTCCAGAATTCTCTATTTACACAATTCTACTTTTACGTGATTTAATCAACAGAATTCTGTATAACTTGATCAAGTCAGTTATCCATAATCGTATGCTTCCGCGTAATAGTCAACGCACAAAACTATCAAAAAAACAATGCACCACCTAAAGGGTGACTGGTGCTTGTTTTTTGGATGTGTCAAAAACTTCTGTTTTTGAGCACCTCGAAATTCAGGTGAATTTCTCAGCAAACAAATTCCACCATAAAGGAATTTGTTGCACAGCAAATTGCAACTATAGTCAAGGACACTGAAAATTGAACGGTTGTGCCTTGACTATCTAGTAAAAGACATAAATAACTGAACAAAATTGTATGTCTTTTACTATATCAGCAATTTGCTTGTGTTCAAAGTGGTCTCAAACACTTTGACATACGGAAATTAAGTGCGTTAACTATATCTATGCGCGAACTATATAAATCAAGTAATCTTCTTTATATGTAGATGGAAGATAAAAACAAATTGGTTGTATTTCAGGATAAAAAAATCAGAAGAGCCTGGTTTAAAGAACAATGGTATTTTTCAATAGTTGATATTGTGGAAATTTTGACAGATAGCATTAATCCTACTGATTATCTTAAAAAATTAAGAAAAAGAGATTTAGGACTTGGAAGCTACATAGGGACAAATTGTCCCCAAGTAGATATGCCAACAAGTTCAGGTAAACTAAGAAACACTTTGGCAGGAAACACAAAAGATATCTTCTAATTTTGCAAACTTTTCTAGAGAAGTTTTAAGGCTTTAACCAAGAGATTTCATAATACAAAACATCATTTTCATCGTCCACTATTCCTATGAGGAGCTTCTTTTTTGTTGAATGTGCTACTCTGTTTTTTGCAGCAAAATCATGCCATGTGTGGGGTTCAGATTCTCTAACTGCATAAGCTAACCATAAAGCATGATCTTGCCCTGGTTGAGTATTCTTTCTATATATTCTAAAATCTGCTCCAAATTTTAAAGCTGTTTTTACAACATATCCTTTGTTTCTTAAGTCTTCAAATAGAGATAGCTTTGTTTCTATTCTTTTATCTTGTTTTCTTGCTTTTTGAATAGCTTCTTCAAATGTTAATATTTTATTTTTGGAATTTAATTCTAGTTGTTTTTTATTTTTTAAGAAAAGTGCTTCTACCCAAGAATATTCTATTCTATCTCTTACTTTCTCACCAAATCTTGATTTTTCATATAAGCTGAAAGCTTCAGAAGATGTTGAGTGGATTTTTTCGCTTGTTATGTGTGCTGTTATCATTAAGTTATATTGCTTTTTTCTTATTTAAGGCTATCTTAAAGGAAGGCGTTTGCTACAAGAAGATAAACTATTATTGCTAGAGAATCAGAAATTACTGTTCCAAATGGTCCTCCTCCTAATGCTGGATCTCCTCCTAATTTCTTGATACCTAAAATTATTATGAATGAAGTAAATGTTGTTAATGTTAAAGAAAGAAATGCTGCTAAACTTATTACCGAAGCTATTTCTTTTTCTTGCCAGAATATACTAATCATTAGAAATAATAATGCACTAATCATCAGAGCAATTATTATGCTTATTATTCCTTGTTTTATTATATATTTATGAATTTTCAAGTCTTTGCCCATTACTGCTAAATCTCTTACTAACAATGTCTCTATTTGAGTACATAATGCTCCGCAGATATATACAATTACTGGAATGAAAAATGCAAGAATTAGGTTTTCTTTTAGTGTATTCTCAAAAATTCCAATAAACGCTGCAATTGATAATATCCCTATGAGTCCACTTATTAGCCATGGAGCTCTATGAATCACGCTTTTTATTACTGGTGCCTGCATTGTGTTGGCATAATCCAGATGAGAGTTATGAATTCCTGCAAAGTGAAAACGATCTTTTATAGAAGATTGATGTATTATTTTAAGGATATTTTTACTAGAAACTACTCCAATTAATTTTTCATTTTCTACAATTGGAATTGCTTTTATTTCATGTCTTAAAGCAATATGAGCAACTTTTTCTGTTTCAGTTTTAGCTTGTGCTGAAATTATTTTAGTTATCATAAAACTTTCTACTTTTGTATTGGATGGAAATCTAAAGAGATCTTTGATAGAAAAAACTCCTACTAATTTCTTATCTGTTCCTAATACATAGATATAGTCCATTACTTCAAAGAGATTTGATTTTTTTATTAATAAATTGTGAACTTCGGACACAATTTGATTTTTATTTACTACTAGGAATTTTCTTTCCATAATATTTTTTATAGGTTGGGATAATAACAATCTACTCTTTTTCATGGTCTTTTAAGTCCCTGGAAAGTTTTAAATCTGTGGTTTTTTACTTGTTTATATGGAATCAATTAATTTTTCTAGCCTCGATAAAAAATGGCAGAAAGAGTGGGAAAAAACTAAGATTTTTGAGGCTCGTGAAGATCCTAAGAAAGAAAAATATTATGCTTTAGCAATGTACCCTTATCCTTCAGCTAATGGGCTACATATGGGTCATGCGTTTCAATATCTTATCCCAGATATTCTGTCTAGATATATGCGTATGAATGGAAAGTCTGTTTTGCACCCAATGGGTTTTGATAGTTTTGGACTTCCCGCTGAAAATGCTGCAATTAATGAAGGGGCACAACCAAGAAAATACACAGATACTGCTATAAAAAGATTTATAATTCAATTAAAGACTCTTGGAATTAGTTATGACTGGAGTAGAATTATTCAAAGTCATGATAAAGAATATTACAAATGGAATCAATATTTCTTTTTACAACTTTTGAAAAAAGGACTTGCTTATAGAAAGGCTTCTGGTGTTAATTGGTGTTCTAAATGTGAGAGTGTTCTTGCTAATGAACAGGTTCACGATGGAAAATGTTGGAGGCATAAAGAGAATAATGTTACAATTAAAAATTTAGAACAGTGGTTTATTAAAACAACTAAGTATGCTGAAGAACTTTTGAAAGATGTTGATAAATTAGATTGGCCTGAAAGAATTAAATCAATGCAGAAAAATTGGATTGGAAAGAGTGAAGGTGCTGAAGTATTGTTTGAAATTCCTTATTCGAAAGAAGTTAATTTTGTTTTATTACATGGTCATGGTGGGTCACCTAATTCAAATTTTTTTCCTTGGTTAAAAAATGAGCTTGAACACAGAGGATATGAAGTAAGTGTTTCAAGATTGCCAGAACCAGATAGCCCAAACATTGATAAAAAAGTCGAATATGTATTGAAAGAAGAAAAGATTACTGAAAATACTGTTATTATAGGGCATAGCCTTGGAGGAGCTGTTAGTTTGCAAATTCTTGAAAAATTAAATAAACCAATTAAAAAACTTGTATTGGTTGCAGGTGCTTTAAGAAAGGAGTTTAATTTTGATAAAATTAGAAAAAATGTTAAGGATGGAATAATTTATTTGAGAGATGAGAATGACATAGTTATTCCTAAAAATGCTGGAGATATGGCAAGAGATTTATTGGGTGCTCAAGTTGTTAATTTCAAAGCAGAAGAAATGTATATCTGTGCACTAGAAGAACCTGAAGTTTTGAATGCTTGTTTACAAAGATGGCCTGTTTTCACGACTAGAGTTGATACACTGTTTGGTGTTACTTTCCTAGTCATTTCTGCTCAGCATTCTAAATTGAATGAATTAGTTACTAAAGAGCAGAAGAAGTATGTTGATGCTTTTTTGAAGAAAGTCAAAAGTACTAAACAAGAGGACATGGATAAAATGGAAAAAGAAGGAGTTTTTACTGGTTCTTATGCTGTTCATCCTTTAACTGGGAAGAAAATTCCTATATGGACTGGAAACTTTGTTGTTGCAGACTATGGAAGTGGAATGGTTATGGCTGTGCCCGCTCATGATTCTCGTGACTATGAATTTGCTAAGAAATATGATTTAGAGATTAAACCGGTAATATTTAAGGAAATAAAAGAGAGTTATAGTTATGTTATGGGAATTGATGAGAACGATATTAAGAAAATAGGAGCAACAATTGTAGAGAAAACAAAGGACGGTTTCTTTAAGATAAAAATTCCATTTGATAAATTAGAAGATTACAAAGAATTTATAAGAAAAAATATGAAACCTAATTTTTGGAATGAATTTAGTACGAAGAATGGGTTTTATTTTATATTCAAGCATAAAAATGGTAAATTAGAAGAAATTGAGCTTAACGAAAAAACTAATGATATTATAGATAATTATGGGATGGTTTTCAATGGTAAAGAACCCAATAAAGTACCTAAGAATGTTTATAGTTGGCTTGCAGACAATAGTTTCTATAAAGAAATATTAATTCATACAGAAGGAGGAATCTTAGTAAACTCTGAGGCTTTCAATGGACTTAATAATAATGAGGCGAAAGAGCATATTATCAAAGCTTTAGAAGTTAATAAAATGGGTCGAAAAGTTACGCAGTATAAATTACGCGATTGGCTTATATCTAGGCAGAGATATTGGGGGACTCCTATTCCTATAATTTACTGTAGTGATTGTGGTGCTGTCCCCGTTAATGAAAAAGATTTACCTGTTATTTTACCTGAAAAAGTTGAATTTGGAAGAGGCAATCCCTTGATCACTAATGAAAAATTTGTAAATACCAAATGTCCAAATTGTGGAAGGAAAGCTAAGCGTGAGACTGATACTATGGACACCTTTGTAGATAGTAGTTGGTATTATCTTAGATTTACTGATCCAAGTAATAATCAATTTGCAATTTCTCCTGATTGTGTTAGTTATTGGATGCCTGTTGATTTTTATAGTGGTGGAGCTGAACATGCTTGCATGCATTTGATTTATGCTAGATTCTTTACAAAAGTTTTACGTGATTTTGGTTATATTAAATTTGATGAGCCATTTCCGAAATTGTTTAATCAAGGAATGCTTCATGGAGAGGATGGTTTTGTTATGTCTAAATCTCGTGGAAATGGAATTGATCCTTTAGATACTACATCTAAATATGGATCAGATACATTGAGGCTTTTCTTGATGAGTGTGGCTTCTCCTGACAAGGACTTTAATTGGAGTAGTACTGGAATTGAATCTATGTATCGATTTGTAAATCGGGTATGGAATTATACTAAGGAGGTTAAATTTGGAAAATCTTCTTTTAGAACTCAACATAAATTGAATAAGGCAATTATTGAAATTGGAAATGAAATTAAAAATCTTAATTATAACATTGCCGTTATTAAGTTACGTGCTCTTTTTGATGCCTTTGAAGATGAAATTGATAAATCTGATTTTGCTATTTACTTGCAACTTCTTTCCCCATTTGCCCCCCATATATCTGAAGAATTATGGCATAATGTATTGGGATACAGTACTTTTGTAAGTAATAGTAAATGGCCAATTTCAGACAATAGCAAAATTAATGAGTCTATTGATAAGGCTGAGGAAGTATTTGAAAGAACTGTAATGGATATACAAAATATATTAAAAATTATTAAAGAAAAAGATGGAAAAGAGGTTAAACATGTTTATTTGTACACTATTCCGCATGAATTAAATATTTTCGATAAGAAAATATTATCTAAGAGAATTGGAACCGAACTATCGGTTTTTGCTGTAAACGACAAGACCAAATATGATCCGCAAGGCAAAGCTTCTAAGGCTAAACCAGGAAAACCCGGGATATATGTTGAATAAAAGCTATAGCTTTTAAAAAGGCTATTTATTAATAGGCTTCATGAAAATTTATTTAGTGCATCCAGGGGAAAATGATTCTTTTAACTTGACTGCAAATGGGGTTTGCCAAATGCAATCGCTTGCTAGGAGATTAATTCAAGATAATGTTAGTGTGGATCGAATTTATGCAAATGGACATGAGGTCTCAAGACAAAGTGGAATTATTTTGAGTAAGTCTCTTAAGGTTCCGGTTATAAATGATGAACGATTTGTTGAACCGAATAAAAAAGTTATTTTTGGAGATTTAGATGAAAATGATAATGAAAACCTGAGTTATATTAATTTATTTATAGAAAATATTGTTAGTAAGGGTAAGGATTTGATAATCACTATGGGTGAAGGGATACACAGATTTGTAATAAGTACGCTTACTGGATTGTCCTTACACGAAACAAAACACTTTTTATTATTTTCTGCTGGTCTTTCAGTATTGCACTATACTTCTAATGATAGTACTGGTGTTTGGAGAATGTCATTGATTAACGATAGGTCTCATTTAAGAATTCCTTAGTTACAAAGCTTTGTCTTTTTTTGGTGAAACTGTTTATAAATAACTGGTTTATTACTTTTCAGTTGTTTAGTATTTAATTATCCATATTCTTTGATTGATATATCATTGTTTGTAATTTGTATATAAAGTTGTTTGGTTTGAAAACTGTGGAGGTGTAGATAATGGCTAATATACAACAACAAAAACTGCGTGATGGGCGTTTGGTTGCTTTAGTAGAGCGCATAGAGTTTGTAGATGCTCTTTACGGAATTACTCCAGAGGAACGTAGTGTTCTAGATGTAATTCATGGACTATCAGATATAGAAGACTCTAATGATTAGATTCAGAGAATCTTTGGTAAGGCAATTCACAATATGATCTTTAATTTTAGTGGATTGCCCGGGTTAGTGGGAATAATTGGCATATCTATTGCCTTTAGTTACTAAGATTTTAGTCAATAATTTTATTAAGGCTATATTTTTATCTTTTCAATGGACTTAATTCTTAATTTAATCTTGGCGGTTGTTCAAGGCATTCTTGAATGGTTTCCCATATCTAGTTCTGGACATTTAGTTTTAGTTGAAACGTTTCTTGGAGCTCAAAGTAGACTTAATTTTCATGTTGCATTACATTTTGGAACTTTAATGGCTCTATTTACTTATTTTGGAAAAGATATAACCTTAATTTTAAAAGATTTTTTGAATG